>Ga0209680_1000507_pt1 | contig 10903 bp, 7 predicted proteins | sample WorMetLIZISLAND1_FD_187413 | JGI IMG/M metagenome (GOLD analysis project Ga0209680, IMG submission 187413) | Marine gutless worms symbiont microbial communities from Max Planck institute for Marine Microbiology, Germany - Olavius loisae LIZARD... ... | reverse complement strand
TCTGGTGAATTCCGAGACGAATCTTTACACCGGACGGCGTGCTGTTGAATGTGAAATCATCTAATGCAAGGTCAACAAGGCTATTAGAATAACAAGGGAGACATCATTAGCCAAAAAATTGAGGGGTTTGGTGGGAGGCCCCGTTGGTGGGAAGCCTGCCCCCCCGCCTCCCCCTAAATCCGGCACTGGTATGTTTGCATGTGTGGTTGGCCCACAAGCAGCTAATTCCGTCTGTTGTGTGTTTAAGGCTGATGTTAATCTTCATGACAGTCTCGGTCGACACTCACTGCATCTCGCTGCTGAAGCAAACTCCGCTGCAGCTGTGGAGTTTATTGTTCATGACGTCGGTGTCAGCGCCAATTTACCGACACTTTTAACACACAACACGTCTCTTCATTTTGCTGCCAAGGTTTCAAGTGACATCGTGGCTGACATTGTCTTTACGTATTGTTTTATTCATTTAATTTTTTCAGCGATTTTCTTTTATACCAAGTGAATTTCTTGTGCAGTTGTTGGAAAGGATAAATAAATAAGTAAAATAAAATGAATAAATAAATAATAAACAATTAAAATAATTTATCAGTAGTCGCTAAAATAGGAGTATCAGTAGTTGTATCGACAATGAAAGCAGTCTTAGTGTAATTCCTATGTAAACATGACATTGTCTAGCTAGTGAGCACTCGTGTTGGAGCAAATAATTATTGGGCACGCCATAGACAGGCTGGTGATTAATGCATAGCGGAGTTAGCCAGACTGCTCAAGTCAGTAGTTTGCTGCTATGATCGTTGTTAAGTCCTGCTGTGCTGGTGTTGAGACTGTAGAGCTACATGTATGTGTGGTTTAGGAAGGTCATGTCAACATGACTATACAGTTGCTATCACTCGGTGCCGATGTGCATTTGCGAAATAAAAGCGGTCGATCAGGTATTCAGATATCGTCTAATAGATTTAATTACTGGAGACTAGAATGCATCTGCCATCCATGCTTCTAGCACCAATCTGTACGTTGATGTTGGTCTCATTATAAGCCACATTTGTTTAGCTGAAGCCAAAATCAGTAAGAAGTTTTATTTCCTGTAGTGAAACCATATTTTGGTCAGTCTTATCAAATAGAAAAGCCACCAGTCACCATTACATTACTGTGTAAAATGGTTGCTTAACGTGAAGCACAGCAGACAACCTACTTTCTGATTGTGCCTGTACCTACATATTTGTTTCAATGTTTTAGATGCCCCGTGCCGGCCCCAGAGCTGCAGAATAGGCCCTGGCTGGCTGGGTGGTAAAAAGGCCCCCAACACCAGGCTTTTTCATTTGTTTTTTGTATACATGTCAGTAGTTTTCTGCATGGTTGTTTATTATATTTAATGTTGGTAGTTTTGCACCAGTCAAGAGATTGGCTGAGAAGATCGTCTCAAAAATGACCTGTAGTCTGTCAAACTATGCTAAACCCTACTCAAGTCAACTCCGATGCTTGTGCTTCAGTCCATCCATACTACTATTTGTGAAAGATTTAAGTAACATTTGTGAGTTGAATACTACATTATACTACCCCATCCATAACCTGTAAAAAGTATTCGAATCTGTATGAACCTTGAATGTGATTATGATCTGGTTTGAATTTGCACGTTGGCAGTTTGCTAACTTGCAGTACGTAACTACCAGGGAAATGCAGGCAGGCCTCATGCCTACAACCCATGACTAACGGGAATCGTACAAATCTGAGACAAAATTTTGGAGGAGATGGGGTGGTTGTATTAGATCGGATGGACTTTGTATATACATGTAGCTCTGAGGAGATGGCTGGCTTCTGGTCCCAGACCCCCACACGAGACGCCCTTAGCCCCCACTGAGGGGGGTTATTTTACATGTTCCCATACTACTTCCAAACCCTGGCTATGCAATTATTGGTCACTTTGGTTTTATTATTTGACACTTAACAGTACGACTGGTTGATTGTAGCGCTCGATGTGGCCTCTTACACACATCATCAAGACTGCATGTCAGTGCTGCAGTCTGCTGCCGCCAACTGTACCTCGTCTGCGTGACAGAATACTGCATGGCTCAGTCAGATCTGACAGTCGTCTTCACCGAGACACCGACACCACTGCTGATGGACATTGCAATGGATTTCCAGTGTTATTAGCCATCTTGTCATCTGCAGAGAATCGATGGCAACGGAAACCAGAAACATTGTCAACAGAGGGCACAACTCTGACAATGACGTTCCATGTCTTTTCCTTCTGGCGACAGCTAAAGACATTCCTGTCTCACCAGTCATAGTTTAAATTTCCGTACTACACTATCGTGGACTTTACAGCAGTTTATGCTGTTTTAGCCACACTAAAAATTCGTGACTGATTCATTGATTCCTTATCTGTGGTTACAGCTATCTTGGCAAATTTAGTAGGATTTGGTCAAACGGTTTTTGTGTTGCGTTGCCCCTTGGGTAGCAGTCAACCCGTAAAAATCCTTCGCATAGCATACTAGTAATGCTGTTAAATTTGTTTTAGCTCTAACTCCAACAGTTGAGGCGTGGCTATCTCGGGATTGGATTGTGCATGGTTTTACGTCCCCATGATATAGGTATCATGGGAGTGTAATTTAGGCCTGTGTGTTGTGCGAGGGTTTGACACATAAAATCCTTCATGCCCTTATGCATTACGTTAAGTTTGGTAGCTTGTTTCAATATCAACCATGGTCAGTTTATTAATAAAAAATTTGATCCTTTCGGAAACGGGATGGGGCACCCAAACTCAATTTGTTTTGTTGTAGATATAATACGGACTGAAGATATCTTGAACAAACAAAGATACACAGTCTTTGATAGTGTTATTGACCAATAATATACAAATATTAGCAATTAGAAGCAGTGTGTCCAGTTTACTGTACTGAACTATGTTAAGACAAATTTATTTTCTGTCGTCTGTAAATAAGAGTTCGCTGTACATGAAATGACGAGCACTCGACAGCAAGCAATGTGGTGACTTTCCAGAGTATATCAAAATTTGTCACTTTTCCAGTGACAGTAATGTATGTGGATAACACAAAACAATATTTCACACAATGTGTAACTGAAGTTGGTGAAAGTGGCAAGGTCATTGCGATGCAACACAACGGTTGGTTGCATGCATGTCTAACACTCTAATCATCAGACCACCAACCATGCCACACAAGTTCTGTGTCCGGCTATATACATGTATAGTTAACAGTAAACACTCGACAATGTTACTAGACTGACCTCTAATGCTGACCGATATTGGCAAATGATCACTACTTTTCACAATGCAAGTTGATACGTGCGGAGGCTGAATTAAGTCGAGCCAATGAGTCCTTCCACTGTGACAGAACGCTGATCATCCCAAGAAGGCCAACATTGCCGCCCACCACTGCTTGCTCTTATACCCATATTCTTTGAAAACAGAACTCAAAATGGCACCCGACACTTACATTCTCCACTCCTCGGCCCCTTCTGTCCTCCAGTGATGCCAATCCACCCACCGTTTCTTACACCTCGGTGAGATCATCCCTTCCCATTGTACATGCCTGTATCTGAACAATAGGAGATCGGGAGTGTAAGCCTGCAAAGAGAATTGTATAACCCAAACGTTTATGTGGATATTTTGTGTATCTGGACAGGAAAATGCAAACTTCAGAACAATCTTGTATCCGGCAGTCCCAGCATACTGCCTAACAGGACATACCATTACAGAATATGAAAAATGACAATAATGGGAGGAACTCCATCCCAGTAGCCCTTCCGATCCATGAAATATGCCACTGTGATGTTGAGTCATAAAATAAAATCTCACAACAGCTCAGCTTCTTGCTAGCCTGTGACTCAGTACAGTGCATGAACAGAAAAGTACAGACATGAACAGAATGGTTTTAGTCAGTTTCTGCAGACAAGTCGGCGTCTGAAACGTTCTCGCTGGCACCGCCAGTGCTAATTACACTATCACCCTGTAGTACGCAGTCTGATTCTCCAAGCTTGAGGTCACTGCTGCGTCGTGTAATACGCAGTGATCCTCTCTTCTCTTCCTCAGCACCAGTCTTATCAAGGTTGTCTTCAGACTGGGTCGGTTCATCAGCAGTGGTCGTCATCTGTCTGGCCTCGGCCTCAACACTCGATCTCCTGCGTGAACACCTGCGCTCACCAGTAGAACCACGAGGCAGTTTCCCGAGACTCTTCTTCACCGTCGGCTCCGGTGACTTCACCGTCCTGTCGTCTTTCTGGCGGGAGAGTTTCAAGCCACTTCGTCCACCAGTGACACCGGACGTGCGATGTTTGATGGACTGTGGAGTGGTAATGGACTTGTCAGTAGCACCACCTGCACTTGTATCCAGCATACTGCCAACACTGCTGTCCATTTCATCCTGTTCAGCCTCTAAATCCTCTACAACAGACAGACAAACACCATTCAGGACCGTAGTGTCCACTGAAGCAACACAGGCAGCTGCCCAGCTTGTTTCTTTAAGGCTGCAACCCACTAGGCGAACTAGTTGGAAACTAGTTGGAAACTCGGGTTGCCAACCCGGGTTGGCAACTAGTTTCCAACTAGTTCACCTAGTACGTTGCGGCCCTTATAGGGTAAATAGTTACTGTAAACGGAACAGTAAACAAGACTACGCTGCCTGGAGAGAGAGACCATCACTTAAAACGTATAAAAACTGTTTGGTGGCTGGAACTTTGCTTAGAAACGGGAGCTTACAGCATTCTCCTACACTCTAGCTGTTAGGGGGAGGGGTTGGCCATGCTGCCATATGGACCGTAAGGCAATATAAGCCTCGATTCTCAACTCTCAGAGCCTCAGATTATCCTTCATCTCTTTTGATAACAAGCATTATCGTAAAGCTCCACCACAAAACTTAACCGTCGTATAATTTTTCATCCGTCTTGAATACATGCTAGTTCTAAATACCATATTGGTAACTGTGGCAATTCTGAACAGGAACTAGTTTCTTACAGCAATTTCTACAAATACGCTGCTCCGTTCTATGAAACGTCTCAATGTCTGTCATTCTTTCGTTCAAATGTGATGGATAATAATATATTACCAGTATGCAGTTTTCAACATGCTGTCCATTGACTAATGGCTAGGACAGTGCCTGCTGTACTGAATCAGGAGCACAAACACTCTTCACTGTTTCAAACAGTCATTAATGATTCTTGGCTTCTTGGATATCTCTGTCAACAATTAATAATTTGAACTTTCTGTAGGGTTATGAACAAGGGCGTATTTAGGGGCCTTGAGCTTGCCCCCTTTCAGCTGACCCTAATTTTTGATGATATTTTTAGCCATTTTACTATTTTTTTCTTCCAGAACATCAAAATTTAGGCATTCATTAACAAAAAGGCTACAGCTTATTAATCCCCCAGACCCCCTTCTCACATTCTAAATACGTCACTTTTTATGAATGAATTTACAAATATGTAGGACTTACCCTGTGAATACAAGAAATCGCCAACACAAAGGCGCAGTTTCTTGCGTGCGCTGCAACGACGTGGTTCAACTGGAGGACTTCTAGTCGATGAGGATCTTTCAGCCTTGAGGGACGAGCGTCGTCGTTGTACCGACCGTCTTGACGCCGCTGTGGATGAAGTGTCTGATGCGACAGAGGTACTGAGTCGAGTCGACTGTCGCGTCTTGCTGCCTTTGGTTGAAGATCGTGTAAGAACTGCAATCAACGAGAACAAAGTTCTGCTCTGGCTCCACTGTACTGCTGGGTTACTGGATGTGCCGCCCCCTGGATGGTCCCAAATGTACTACACGTATGGACAACAGATATTATATAGATGCAGGGAAACGTCCTTGAGTGCATTGCCTAAATGAGGTGAAGCACCGAAGGGGCGAAACGTCCATAAACCGTACTATAGAACCGTTATGTACATGTGTCCTTTGTAACTAATGCCACAGATGCTGCAAAACCCTTACATTCTGCTGACTTTAAATTTCACAGTTTTGTATGGAACATTTATTTTTGTGCCTTTTATTAACGTGACTTAAAAATATTGCAAACAGTAAGTAATTGCACTTCATCAGACATCGCAAGTTCACCATTTTCTCTTCCACTGCACACAATCAATCTGGCCTAAATGTAAACAAAACGAGTGCTTCTAGTGGCTTAGTGTACAGGCATGGTGCCTTGTCATAAATGCAGATACTGGTAATAAGTAGTATCGATATCCATGCCCTTTAACATTGTTTTTTGTTTATATCGCAAAATAAATGGCACGTGTATGTTAAAAGGGTTTTACAATATGACTCGTAGTTGGCTCAAATTACTCGGTTCCAGAGCTATGATCAAGCTAAATCTGAGAGTTGAGATGTGCGTGAGATGTGTTTACCAGTGTTTGATGCGTCATCGTCGTTGCTTGTTGTCATCTGCAGCTTCAGCTGTCGACGGATGCGAGAAATTTCTTTGCGCAGCAACTTCATCTGATGTGGCTTCACATCTGAACAGCATCACAGCGTACAACAATGACATGACATGTGCCATGACATCGCCGTACCTTGACTGATTCAGCGCCGTGTGAGCAACGATGGAGTGAAATACAAAACAAACTGTAATTCGCCTATTTCGCTGACATACAGTAATGGTGTGTATCAAATACTGTGTAACTCCGATCAGTTTTCAGTCGCTGCTTAAATGTCTTGCGTGTCGCTGCTCACGTGACCGTGGCTGGCAACCTGTTCCACACCCAAGCTGTGGCAACACGAAAAGCTCGATCAGCGACGACGGAAAGACAAATTGGCGCAACAACAAGAGTGTTGGTGGCTGCTGATTGCAGTCATCATCGTGTGTCAAGAGTTGAAACTGGCTGCTGTTCGTTGGCGAGGTACGGTGGTGTCAGACCATGGAGACAGTGATACACAAGTAGAGCTTGCTTGTACTCAATCCGCTGCTCCATATTCATCCAATGCAGTCGTTGAAGAAGTGGCGACACACGGTGGTGTTCCCAAGAAGAATTCAGGACACTTGGTCACTGCTGTCTCTGTCAAGTGGTAGGCTGTCTAGGCAGACTGTAGTATTGACAGGAGCTGTGATGAGTTCAAGTAGGCTACTAGTGGCTGGTGACAAGACACTCAAGTGATAGATATGATAAGTTCAAGATGGGCCGATATGATTTAGGATCAGCCAGAGCAAGGTCTGTTTTCTTCAGTCGCATTCACGCCGGTCAGATAAGCATAGACCATATATAACTGTTACGAGACACTTAACAAGGATAGTCGGTCTTGGTAGCCTAATGGTTAGGTTACAGTATTGAAGTGGCTGGCTGGCTGCAGGCGCCTTTACGGACCTGTGTTTAAACCCAGGACAGGAGGCAGATACTGGGCCTGGATTTCTGGCGAATGAATTCAGAGGTTAATATTTCCCTGGCCAAAACAGAGAGTTCACTAGTGTCCTCTTTAATCTCTGTCTGGTGGTCATTGTGGAGACCTGGAGATGACTCAACATGGTCCCTGCATAGAAACAGATGAGCTCAAAATTACGTGGTAGGCCCATTCCACCTCTGCTGCCTATATCAGCTTGCTGCATGACACGTGCTGTGGGCTGGGCCGCTCGAAGCCACCTAGTGTGGAGTAGATGCTCAGAAACAATGCTGTTAGGACGGGCAGGTTAAATATATGGTACAAAGTCTCTAGCCCTACACGTGTCTGTCTCTCTTGGGGCCTGCAAACTCTGCTTGCAATTTAGACATGAGACTGGAGGTACAAATGAGGGTGAAGTGAAGTGAGGCACTTACAAGGATGATTTGACTGAACAGATTCAAGTCTGTCGAGCAATACACGAAGCTGTTCTTCTAGTGATGTGCCTTCTTCAAATTCAGGCATCAATGTCGTCACGTCCACTGAAAAACACAGATCATACACAGTATACTATGCTCTACCAAGCCAGGATAAGGGTTAAAAAGACGCCTTCACTATTCTAGACCCATTTGGAATGCCCATTTTCACGGGCTATTATATCACATTATATAACTAGAAAAGCCCTTAACAGACAACATATCGTCAACAAAGGCACCAATCTCCACCCCTAGGACAGGGGTGTGTTGGCTGTAATCAATCAACCTGACTAATGTCATAGAAAGCAGGCAAAAAGTTAGATTATTGATCTATTACAAGTCACAGAATTTGGGCTGAGGGCACCCTGTCCACTTGGGGGTGCAGTGGGCCCTGTGTTTTGATGGACAGCTGACAGCTGTTAACAATCATTTGAACTTTAATTGATTTTCCCATGTGAACATCTATACTTTACCGAGACATGATTGCTGAACATCTGGATAAAAGACATCATGTGCCTCCCACCAATCTTTTGGCCATATTCAAATCACCCACTTTAGACCCTGGATTCATGCCAGTTCAAAGTATGACTGAGTTTAACATCAATACGTGAGTGGAGTATGTGACAGATTGAGCCACTTACAGGACTCAGTCGGTTGACAGGAACTGTCATCAGTGAAGACTGGAGCGTCCAGAAGATGGATCGATGTATCTGGGTCAAAACCTACTCTTAATTCCATCCTCCGTGCCGCGTCGATGATGGGCTGACCCTACAGCAGACACCAACCATGCAACTAGGAAGTATAAACATCAACTCACTGGTAGTATGTGTCAAATGCAAAAAGTCAACAACAAATAAACACTTGGGGACGGTGCTTAACTCTCTAGTTGCCTGCTGGCCTGGTGGATGGTTCAGTTTGTCACAAAGATGAACTAAATATCTTCCAGCCTGAGTCGAGTAGAGTTTTACGTCCTTCTCAACGTATTATAGGTATTTTGGAGACGATCTTCCCAGCCAGTCTCTTGACTGGTGCAAAACTGGTGCCTTCTCAACTGGTAATGACAAAACTGAACATAACATGAACAATAACACATAAAAAACCTTTTTCAAAGCACAAACAAGCTGAGTAACACTAAGTGTACTAAGCAGTGATGCATCTAACTGGTCCAACCTGGTTCAGCAGTTTCACTGCGGCTCGGTAGAATATCGTGTTCTTGGCGTTGTAAGTCATGCAGTTGTTGATCATGAGCTCAAAGTCGGCAGCGACGTCGCTCACCGTCCGGTATGCCTGAAGATCTACCTTCCGACGCATCGTCGCAAAGTCCATCGGATTCTTGATGGTATCTCGGTAATCAGGAACCTGAGACATGGCAGACAGTTCAGAACAACGGCTGAACAGCAATCATAATAATAATAACTCCGACAATCTGTAACACGCTGTAACATCATTACAAGGGTGCAGGGAGATGAATGCAGCACAGCACCAGGTGGCCGTCGACCTCTGGATCAAGCCGATCTGCTCGAGCCAATAAACCTGCCTTTAGGCTGCTAGTAGAACTGCACTCACCATTGCCATTATTATTACTCAGCCTGAAAGCTGATACTCATTTTACCGTCCCACGGAGGGTAGAAGGTTGAGTCGACCTCGGTGGCTGACTGTAATGTATGTTTAGGAATACTGACCAGCGTAATAACTTAGCATTATTATTGGCCAGCGTATTATTATTATTATTGTAAAAAGGAAGTCCATCAGAACATATTTGAGACGAAGCGTCTGTTTGGCGTCGATGCTGAGGAGAACTTTCGCTTACTTACTAATCGTGGTTGCCATGGATACTCAGTGGTAAACAAATGGTAGACGCTGATTGGAGAGTGGATTATTCGAAAAATGACGCTTGTTGAGACTTGTTGATATGAAGCAAATGAGTTAATATTTGCTGAATATTGAGCATTTCACGCGTGTCGGAAGCGTGGAAAGAAGTCCGGCTATCAGAGCTGATACCGGGTTAATGAAGTCGGAACTGTTATTTCCGATGAGTAGCCGCATAGGCCTGGAATTCTGACCGGGTAATGTGGCATTGAGCTGACTAATGCTCGTGTTAGTTCAAGACTTTTGAACGTTTGACAAAGTCGTTTTGGTCTCATTGACTTGAGTGATGCTGGAAGCACAAGACTTGTGAAGTCGTCTAATTGCCTTTAATGTTAATCTGAGCCTGGTTGATCTTCAAGGACGGCATACACTGCCTCGTGAACTTCTTCTCATATTCCTGAAGTGAAATGACAGTTGTTTAAGACAGATTGAAGATCCATCTACACGTATAATTCATCTTTTATTATTTCTGGGGGTAAATACACGCTGGTCATAAAATTATTTAAAGTGATCACTGTATTTGTGTCGTGTTGCAGTGGTCAGTGGTTGACTGTGCTGGTTTCTGATTGTCTGATTAATTGCATTGGAGTATTAACTATAATTTGTTTTAATGTTTTAATGTTTTAATAAATCTTCTAAATTTTCATTACTTTTCTGGTGTGTCATTTTATCTAGTGTATCTGTTATCTTACAGTTTAATAATTCAGAACTTAGGGATCTATATGTACATGGGATAGTTGTTAGTTGGATTTTAGGTTGTGATATTAGACCTGATGTAGCAGTCTGCCACACCTATCACTAGCTCTCCACTCCCGTTACAAACGATTCAGATCCTAGTTTTTACACTGTATACACTTACACTTCTGCTACTTTGATTCAAATAGTCACATCATGGTCGAGGGAAAAGCTCAGCCCAAAATGTCCACATCTACCCGTAAGACTTCGGCCGAGCATCAGCAAAATGGTAAAAATGGTAAATGGCTTCCGATATTATAGAGCGCTGGAAAGCGTCAGCTTTGTCTACCGCTCTTACCATTTACCCATGCCAGATCCGAGTCCATCAACGCTGACCGTGTAAACTCCAACTTCCTACAGCTCGGAAGAAGGAGTGGCGGCCGGCCACAGCGGACAGTTCACCCTCATGCGGTTACCTGTCAACACTGTGATACACACTACTTTAGTAAGCCTCGAACCCGCAACCTTCCGATCGTTGGTCCGACGCGCTACCAGTAGTGCCACCGAGCCAACC
>Ga0209680_1000506_pt1 | contig 10908 bp, 11 predicted proteins | sample WorMetLIZISLAND1_FD_187413 | JGI IMG/M metagenome (GOLD analysis project Ga0209680, IMG submission 187413) | Marine gutless worms symbiont microbial communities from Max Planck institute for Marine Microbiology, Germany - Olavius loisae LIZARD... ... | reverse complement strand
GAGATAACTGAAGCACAGGTGTCTCGCCCGCAAAACAAGCACTAGTCGATAGCGTTAAGCAAAGTCGCACAATCAGTCCTTCAAAGGGTCTTCCGCGCAGGAAGTCGGCAAGCGTGTGGCAGAAGCATCGGTCCCCCATGTAGACTAGCGCCATCGTTAGTCAACTGCATGAAATAGGGAATCGGACGTATCCTCAATTCGGGATGGTGTCTAATGTCGATTGTGGCATTCCGAGCCAGCTACCCTTCCAAATAACCCTTTTGAGGGGCACCTTAAAACCCAAGGCCCCCACCTGGAGCAGAGGGACGTTCCTCCCTTATGATCGACATGCCGCAACGGCTGTGCTGCAAAGGGAGTATCAGGCTTCCAACTGTAGCCGCATGGTCTTCATGGCGGTTTTTTCGATTTGCCGGATGCGCTCGGCGGAAACGCCAAACTGTTGCGCGAGCTGGTGCAGGGTCTGTTTCTTCTCGGTCAGCCAGCGCGCTTCCAGGATCCTCTTGCTTCTGTCATCCAGGCCATTGAGCGCCCTCAAGAGACGGCGGCGGTGATCCGTCATGGTGTCTTCACGCTCAATGGTGCTTGCCGGCTCCATCCGCATATCTGGCAAATAGGCCGCTGGTGCCGAGGGACCTTCATCGTCATCACTGTCGTCGCCGTCGAAGGCGAGATCCTGGTTGGCCAACCGCAATTCCATTTCCAACACCGTCTCCGGTTTAACGCCCAGATCCTCGGCGACCCCCTCAACTTCCTCTTGAGAGAACCACCCCAGACGCTTCTTGGCACTGCGCAGATTGAAGAACAGCTTACGCTGGGCCTTGGTGGTAGCCACCTTGACGATCCGCCAATTGCGCAGGATGTACTCGTGAATCTCGGCGCGGATCCAATGAACGGCAAAAGAAACCAAGCGTACGCCCATGTCCGGTTCAAAGCGTCTGACCGCCTTCATGAGACCCACCGTGCCTTCTTGGATGAGATCCGGCAGCGGTAGGCCATAACCGAGGTAGCTGCGGGCGATTCGAATCACGAAGCGAAGATGGGACAAAACCAATCGCCGTGCTGCTTCCATGTCGCCATGGTCACGCAGCTGCTCGGCGAATCTGCGTTCTTCGTTTGCCGTGAGGATGGGTATCTGATAGGCAGCACCGATATAGGCATCGATGTTGCCGGTCGGCAAGATGGCAATGTCTTTAGTCATGTGGCTTAAACCCGAGTATTTAGATAAGGAATAGTCTAGCACCAAGAAAGGCGCACGGGCAATATCAATTTGGCGTTCAGGATAAGGCTTGCGTATGGATTCAGCGCGGTTGTGCTGCGCTGAAGTGGCGTCCAACGGAAACCCAACTCCCGAGCAGGCCGAGACCTAGACTGCCGCCGAGTATCGCCAGCGAGGCAGTCAACCCCAGACCGGCAAGCGGGAACTGGGTATGATAGAGTGCGGTGAGGCGGGAAACCGGACCCTGGATAAAGACCAGGGCCAAGGTTACCAGCAACCAAGCGCCGATCCCGCCAAACAACCCGTACCAGGAGCCGGTGTAAAGGAAGGGGCGACGAATAAATGCCGGTGTGGCCCCCACCAGCTCCATGATTTCGATCTCGTTGTGGCGATTCTCGATCTCCAGGCGAATCGTGTTACCGACTACTAGCAGAACGGCCAGAGCCAACGCACCACCGAGCAGCACCACCCCACGCTGCGTTAGGTTCAGAATGGCTTGAAAGCGCCGCACCCAGCGGGTGTCGAGACGCGCGAAATCGACCTGGGGCAATGCTTCAACCTCCTTGGCCAAGCGTTCCAGGGCCTCGGGGGTCCGGACCTCCGGTATCGGTTGCAAGGCAAGCACTGCCGGTAGCGGATTTTCTTCGAGTTGAGCGATTGCCTCGCTGAAGCCGCCGTAACTGCTGAGCTCCGACAGCGCTTGGTCTGGACTGATGAGAGTGACTTGGCCCAGGTTTCGGTGCACCTTGAGTTCCACCGCCAATGTCCGGGCCTGTTCCATATCTGTGTCCGGTGTCAGGAACAGGGAGATGGCAGTGGTCTGATCCCAAGACTCGCCCAACAAGTTCAGATTTCGGGTGAGCACGTACAGGCCCGTGGGCAATGCGATGGCGACGGCGATTACGGCAACCGTCATGCCTGTCGCCCACGGATTATGCAGCAGGTGCCCAAGGCTGCCCAATGCCACCTGAAAGTGGTGGCTCAACCAAGTAGCCGGAAGATAAAATAGGTGGACGCGAACGCGCCTGCGAGCGGGGCAACGGTGTGCACGCATAAGGTTACCGACTACCCGTATCCCCGGCCAATGAGCCGTGGGTTAGCGTCAACGTCCGATAGGGCAGGCTCGCGATCAATGCTAGATCATGACTGGCAATGAGGAGGGTGATGCCGACCTGATGGAGGCGCTCGAACAATCCCATGATCTCGCGCGAGAGATCCGGGTCCAGATTGCCTGTCGGCTCGTCGGCCAAGATCAGGGGCGGGCGGGCGACAACTGCTCGGGCGATACCGACCCGCTGCTGCTCACCACCGGACAATGTGACCGGAAAGGTCCGCTCCCTGCCCAGCAGACTGACTTGGCTGAGGGCGGCGCGTACCCGGCGGCGGATTTCCTTATGCCTGTAACTGGCCGCAACCAGGGGCAGGGCTACATTGTCAAACACCGTGCGATCCGCGAGCAGGCGGTGGTCTTGAAAGATCATACCGACCTCACGGCGATGCAAGGGGATCTTGCGGGTAGGCAGGTGTCTCAGGTTACGTCTGTTGACCATGATCTGGCCCCGTGTCGGGCGTTCAATCAAACCGACCAGTCGCAGCAAAGTGCTCTTGCCCGCACCCGAGTGGCCGGTGAGGAACGCCATTTCGCCGATTCCGAGCTCAAAGCTCAGGTCGCTGAGGGCATCCCCGCGCTGCGGATAGCGTTTTGTGACGTGTTCGAAGCAGATCACTTCAACCCCCCACTAGCTCCTGTTGACATTTAATCTGATAGACTACGCACAATTCAGCTGTTTCAGGGGAGTAGAAATGGTTCGCCTAAAATTGCGTGACGACCAATAGAAACAGATTCAGTACCTGTCGCCAAGCAAAGCATCAGACCGTGGATGGAGCAGCGGCCACGCAGTCTCAGGTACCCGTGTGGCGCGATTTTTCCGCTGAATTTGGAAACTGGAATAGCGTATGAAAAGTTTTCATTGGATAGTACAGTGATCGGGGTCTATCGGCATATGGTCGGTGCACTCAAAGAAAACCGAGCCCAGACGATCTGTCTGCTCCCGCGGTAGGTTAACCACCAAACTTCATGTCCTCATCAATGGGCTTGGGTAATCCGGTTCGGTGTCTGCTCAGCGTTCGGCAACACCCACACTGCGGCCAATGTCCGAGCCGTTAGCTCTGGCCTTGAGGTTGAAAAGGTGGTCGCTGACAAAGCCTACGATTTTTCTGGTTAGACTCGTTTACCGAAAAAACTGGTCGCTTGTTAGTCGTTTCTCTGCTTGCTCCACGCCCAATGCTTTAGCTTCCGTGATTACTGATTGAACAGCATTCATTTCTCCTGTTGAGATGCTATATAAAGCTATTGCTGTTGTTTTCCAATATTAGATCTTGATTCTTTATATTGCAGAGTTTCTTTTCGAGAACCGCTTCTACTAACGTACAAACAGGGTGTTGAGGAACTCCTCGGCGTCGAAGTGACGCAGATCCTCGATTTTCTCGCCGACACCAATGAACCGAATGGGTACCTGTAGCCGGTCAGCGATTGCAAACAGGATACCACCCTTGGCCGTACCATCGAGCTTAGTGAGAGTGATACCCGTCAGCCCTACGGCCCGGTCAAACTGAATCGCTTGGTTGAGGGCATTCTGACCCGTAGTCGCGTCCACTACTAGCATCACCTCGTGGGGGGCCTCCGGGTCGATCTTTTTGATCACACGGGCAATCTTCACCAACTCATCCATAAGGTTGTCCTTGGTATGCAATCTGCCAGCCGTGTCTGCAATAAGCACATCCATCCGGCGGGCAGTAGCCGCCTGGAGGGCGTCGTAGATCACCGAGGCCGAGGCCGCCCCCTGGTGCTGTGCGATAACCGGTACCCCACTGCGTTCTCCCCAGGCTTGGAGCTGTTCCACGGCGGCAGCCCGGAAGGTATCACCGGCGGCTAGCATAACGTTGTCGCCTTCCGCTTGGAGCTGCTTGGTCAGCTTGCCGATGGTCGTGGTCTTACCAACCCCATTTACCCCTACCACCAGGATGACCTGGGGCCGGCCGGTGGAGGGTTGGCGCACTGGGGCGTCACAACGGCGCAGGATTACCTCGAGCTCGCTCCGCAAAGCACCGATTAAGGCCACCGGATCCGTCAGCTCGCGCCGTTTCACCCGCTCCGCGATGTGGCCGATGATACGGCTGGTCGTATCAACTCCTACGTCCGCGGTTAGGAGCTGGATCTCCAGTTCCCCGATCAAGTTCTCATCAATGCGCTTACATCCACGGATCAAGTCACTAACATTCGTATTGAGCACCGCCCGTGTCGTCGCCAAGCCGTCCTTCAGACGCGCTATAAGGCGTCGGCGGTGCTCCTTGGACTGCCCGTCGCCTTGAGAAGCGCGCTCCTGCTTTTTCTTGCCAAACCCGAACATCTACGCCGACTCCAGTAATGGTAAATTGTTAAGTGGTTTTAGCGTAGAGCGGTTCATTAACCACTACCCATTTCTCTCATTCGATCCCCTCTCCCCGGCCCTCTCCTGGAGGGAGGGGAGTACAGCACGCAGTGTGCCCAAGTGTGCCCAACACACTGCTATCGGTTAAGCTTTGATCCACCACCCGCTGACTCCCGATTACGGGCTCCCGGTGCGAATCCGATATACGCCAGAATATAGGGCAAAGCTTTCGACTCTCGGCTACCAGTCGTCAGGGTGGATTGCGCCTACTTAACCCACTAGAAACAAAAAGTGCGGATCATTGGATAAGCTCCCCCCTCAGTGAGTTGGGTAGGGCACGGGTAACGGTCAAATCCACAAAACTCCCGATCAAATCCCCTGAGCCAGCAAAGTTGACTACTCGATTATTGGCAGTGCGCCCCGCAAACTCCGTCGGTTTCCTGCGCGACGGCCTCTCTACCAGCACTCGCTGAACGGTCCCCACCATGCGCCGACCGATGATTTGGGCCTGATGGTTCAGACGCTTCTGCAAGCGCGCCTGTCTGATTGCGCCGGTTGCGTTGGGAACCTCATCCGGGTAATCCGCGGCGGCGGGGGTGCCGGGGCGCTGACTATAGATAAAACTGAAGCTGGTATCGAATCGAACTTCATCCACCAAGGCCATGGTAGCGGCGAAGTCCTCTTCCGTCTCGCCCGGAAAGCCGACGATGAAGTCGGAAGAGATGCTGATATCCGGTCGCACCTGGCGCAGGTGTCGGATCTTGGACTTGTATTCGAGCACCGTATACCCCCGTTTCATGGCGGCCAGAATCGGGTCGGAACCGCTTTGCACAGGCAGATGCAGGTGGCTCACCAGTTCGGGCACCTCCGCATAGGCCTCGATCAGGGAATCGGAGAGTGCCACCGGGTGCGAGGTGGTGTAGCGGATGCGGTCAATACCCTCAATAGCAGCCAAGTAGCGGATCAACAACGCTAAGTCAGCGTTCTCCCCACCGTGCATGGAGCCACCGTACGCATTCACATTCTGGCCCAGCAGATTGACCTCCCGTACCCCCTGCTCCGCTAGCACTGCTACCTCCGCGATCACATCGTCAAAAGGACGACTGATCTCCTCGCCCCGGGTATAAGGGATGACGCAATAGGTGCAGTATTTCGAGCAACCTTCCATTACCGAGACAAAGGCCGTGGGTCCCTGGGCCTGGGGGGTGGGCAGGCAGTCGAATTTCTCGATTGCAGGGAAGGAGACGTCCACCTGGGGCTGGCGACCATCCCACAGGGCATCGAGCATCTGTGGTAACCGATGCAGCGTCTGGGGTCCGAACACCAAATCCACATAGGGCGCCCGCTTGCGGAGCGCCTCGCCCTCCTGGCTTGCCACACAACCGCCGACACCAATAACCAGAGCCGGATTGCGCGCCTTCCAGGGGTGCCAGCGACCGAGCTGGGAGAACACTTTCTCCTGGGCCTTTTCCCGGACGGAGCAGGTATTGATCAGCAACACATCCGCGTCCTCGGAGCGGTAAACGCGTTCGAGGCCGTGCGACTCGGCCAGGACCTCTGCCATGCGCGCGGAATCGTACTCGTTCATCTGGCAGCCATAGGTTTGAATGAAAAACTTTGCGGACATGTCGTCAAATGCATGCGGAACAGTGAGCCAACCCGAATTGCTTGTTCGGGTCGCGTTATTGAAAGGGGTCCTCAAGTAACCATTCAGTCCCCACACCACCATTCCGGCAGGAATTGCCGGAATATGGAGGTAGAAACAGCAAGGGGCTGAACAATCAGCCCCTGCCAGTCCCCATCAATCCTAACAAACACCCCCAGGCCTCTGACAGCGGTCTTTACCATCACCGCGAGGATACTGACAACCGCCATCACAATCAACAGATCAATGAGCATAAAGTCCCTCATGTGTGCGACACACACCTTCTTGCGGCCTTACATGTTTTGCTTATTGGAATTGTGAGAACCTTTGTTGTCACGTTTCTGGCTAAGTATCGCCGAAATCCAGGTGCCATGGACGGCAAAAACAATACGATAGTTCAACTTAAACGGGTTGCGAAGGATCAGGTATATCAGATATAAAGGGAAGTGATGGCGAATACCTGGGGAAGCGGGAAGCCGTCCCCTCCTGAAGCTTTGAGCCTATCCGTGGATTGGCTCCCACCCCCTTCGCCAATATCTGAAGAGTATCCGGAGGCCGAGAGCTAAGCTCGTGAGCCTGCATACACAAGGTTAGTCGGCGTGGGTTCAGGTTCGGAAAACCGGGTCATGAGCCTAACCGGTTCAAGCCATTTGGAGAACCGGAATATGAAGAGTGCCGGAATCGATGTCAACCATGAAACCGTGACCATGGCGGTCCACCACGAGGGACGAATCCAGACTTCCTGATTCCTGATCTGCAACACAGCATCGCCCGACTCGACGCCAAGATCGAACACCTGCGCCAATAGACCCGCGTCCTCATCGACACCAACGAGCAATTCCAAGACACCTTGGAGTTGCTCATCAGTGTCACCGGCATCACCGACGCCAGTGCCATTCAACTCCTCGGTGAAACCGCTGCTCCTACCCGAGGAGCTGTAGACCAGGCAGTGGGGCACCATGGTCGCTCTAACTCCAGTCTGGCTCCAGTTTCAACAGAGAACCGCCTCTCCAGGAGTATGCTCGCTCTGAGCGTTGTACGCCATGGTCCCAATTCACAGCCTACTCCCCAGCTCATCGGAAAACGCGGCCCCAAAAAACCCCAGGCCGTCTGTGCCGTCATGCGTAGGCATGACGCATGCCATCCACGCCATGCTCGAGAACCGAATACCTTTCGATAGCCGCCGCTCTTACACACCGACTAATAAGCCAATCTATGCATCACAGATAACTTTTCGTCAATCACCACCTAAATGGGTAATCACATCACCCAAGACGGTGAAACGGCGTTAGTCCTCGTCATAGTCGTTCAATCCGTCACTGCCCTGGAACCAAGGCAGTCCGAACAGTTTGCGCAGGGTCTTGTGTCGTAGGGCCTAGCTCACCCTAGGCAATAGAAACGGCGAATAGTCTAGACTTCATCCAGAAACTGGAGGGGCGGCATGTCGGCGTCGGTCAATGCCAGGGCATCGGAGTCCGACGCCGGTGCAATCCCCCGATCCCCCATTTCCATAAAGTCTGCCGATCACTTTCCTCGGCATGGACCGGGACGCTACGCAGCAACTACCTCCCACTGCCCGGCCCCTCAACGTTGGTCCCAATCCGGGCGGAAAAACCCACAATGACCAACACCGGGAACAACCCAGGCAAAGCATGCGGGTTGGCAATCGTGCTAGTTGAGCTTCGATCACATATTGACCGCTTTCGGTGTTCGTTTCTTGTTTGCGAAGGTCTGCCTGATCGCTGGAGCTTCGATTACCCGGACCGGTTTTTCGTTACGTGGCAATAGCTTGCCAACCCCGAATCCCAACCTATCCTGGCGGGCCCGCAGACCGTACCCCAAGACGGCACCGCCGACCGTGGTCGTGGTCAGGGTGAGCAGGCCCAGGGTTATAAATTGCGTCAACATCATGACGACGCCTAACCCGGCCGCCCCACCCAGAATCAGACTGGTCTTTAGACCGCCGCCTTGCTGCGCGCGTTGCTTCTCCTGGGAGATCTGACGTTGGCTGTTCTTGACCTCCTTGGCTTTTTCTCTCTCTGCGTGTATCCGGAGCTTTTCGCGTTTGCGTGCAAAGTCTTCTTTCACCCGCGACAACGCCTGCTTGCGCACACTTTCGGCCATGGAGGTGAACCAAAAAGCGGTCAATGTACCGATGGCCAGATTGAGCAACAAAAAGAGGATACCGGTCTGTTCCAAATCGGTCCGGTAGGCAGTGATCACCACCAGTACAGTGACGCCTTGGACAAAGAGGATGCCGATCAGGTACTTGATGAAATTAATCAGGCTGAACGGTAGCATTGGAATTCAAGGAAAAGTGCAACTTGCAGCGGCAACGAGCGGCGCGTCATTGAGAAAAGATAGGAGTAAACGGAAGACGAATGCAAGACCAGTGTCGCGCTGCGGGGGATACTAGTGGCCGACGATCTGCGGCAAGAACACCAGGATACCACCAACCCGGCCATGGTTCGGACCTTATACGCCAGCTTTGATGACAGCCCATCTCTTGCCCATGGAATCGCGGAGCCCAAATGGCAACCATGAATCAGAGGGTGGCAACGGAAAATGACGGGAAAGGATATGGGCAATGCGGCCCCGGCACCTTGCGAGAACGCTTTGCGCTATCGGCTTTGCGGGTCATATCCCAGCTTCCCCTCTCCCTGATTCACCAACTCGGGACCTGCATCGGTTGGCTGATGTTGAAGATCCCCAACAAGCAGCGCCGCAAGGCCTTGATCAACATTCGGCTCTGTTTCCCCCACCTTGATGTTGCCCAGGTCCTGGCCTTTCGCCGGCGATCATTCCTTGAATACGGCAAGACCTACAGCGAGGTCGCTTACCTGTGGTTCCGTCCGACCCGGCAAGTTCTGGCGCTAGTGCGTGAGGTTTCGGGCGGCGAGTTGCTGCACCACGACGACGGGCGCGGGGTGATCGTCCTTTCCCCACATCTAGGTGCCTGGGAGTTGGCGGGGCTGTATCTTTCCTCCCAAGGCCCGACAACGACGCTCTACAAACCACAGCCCGAGTTGGACTGGTTGATACGCGAGGTTCGGGGCCGAGCTGGTGCCGAGCTGGTGCCCACTGATCGACAGGGGATCCGCAGCCTTATGCAGGCTCTGCGGCGTGGAGAGTACGTCGGGATTCTCCCCGACCAAGAGCCCAGGTTGAACCCCGGCTCGGTGTTTGTCCCCTTCTTCGGAGTCCCTGCCTTGACCATGCTCCTGATCAACCGGCTGGCGCGCAAGACTGGGGCCCGCGTGATTTTTCTGTTCGCGGTGCGACTCCCCCGTGCCCAGGGTTTTCATATCCATTGCCTACCGGCGCCGGTAGGCATCGATTCCGAAGACGAAACTACCGGCGCGCAGGCACTCAATCGCGGTATCGAGGATGCCGTCAATACCTGTCCAGAGCAGTATCTCTGGACCTATAAGCGATTCCGCCGGCGCCCGCTAGGTATGCCGGACCTCTACCGGAAGCCGCTGTAAGCAACGGGTGATCACTGGACGGTTAACCACTGTCTGTTGATCTAGGGGCTTATTTGATCTCGGTTGCGGCCGAACCGCTCTCGCCTTTGTTGTCGATCCAGGAAAGCCGAACAGTATCGCCCTTTTGGGCACCTTTGAACCTGAAGGCAATGTAGGGATTCTTGGATACGCCGCCGCTCCACAGGGCCTTCATGATCTCCTTTTCCTGCCAGGCGCAGACGATTTCCTGAATGAAATGGGCGGGGATCAACTGCTCCGTCGCTTTATCCTTACGCCGCCCAGTCTCCATGGGGTGACTTATCAGCGCCTTTACCTCGGTTATTCCTCCCTTGAGCTTGGCGCGGATTTTGACTGAATTTGCCATTCTTCAGCTACCTCTCACCTCGTATTTTGTTTAAGGGACATCAGCCGCTGCAGCCGCCGATGGTCACCTTGACCTTCTTGGACGCACTTATGAGTTGGTCTCCAGCCTTAACCAGGGCGATGACGGTTGCCGTTTCAGCCATCTTGATTCGCGTCGACACGAAGCCGAGCGCACCCGCGCCCAGGGTGAAGGAGGCAACCAGGGGCGTCTGGTTCCCGGTGGCAATGATCGAGATAGAATCAATGCCTTCCACATCGGCCTCCACGGTCACCGGGACCACGGCACCGTTCTCGGCGATGTCCGGGGACTTGAGCTTGACATGGTCGCTGGTCTTGTAGGTACTAGTACCTAAGAGGGCTTTCAAGGCCTCATCCAGCTGTTCGGCCTCAAAAGCACTTTCCGGCCAGGCTGCCAGCACGACACGCGGTGTGAGCAAGCCGGTTCCCACTACGACACCGACCGCACCCGCGGCCAAGGAGCCCTGGAGCAGGATTCTGCGTTTCGGGTCAGTCACTGACAATCTCCTGTCGAGAAGCGATTGAGGGTTACGGATGGAATTTCAGCGCACGGTTCAGTTGCCCTAGATCCTGTTGGCATTTAACCATAACCAGTTGCTTTTAGAATTAATTTCTAAGATCAAGGATCTTGAACATCAGCTAATATCCACTACTGACCGTCACTCGGTTCCATTGGGAACCGTTTCGTTTCTTCTTGGAAAAGGTACAGACAGTTGCGATTGGGCGCATCTCGCATGAGAGCGCTGACAA
>Ga0209680_1000505_pt1 | contig 10916 bp, 13 predicted proteins | sample WorMetLIZISLAND1_FD_187413 | JGI IMG/M metagenome (GOLD analysis project Ga0209680, IMG submission 187413) | Marine gutless worms symbiont microbial communities from Max Planck institute for Marine Microbiology, Germany - Olavius loisae LIZARD... ... | reverse complement strand
CGTCTCCTCGGCAATCGCCTTGCGAAGCCGTGTGTAAAACGAGGCCGCCGTGTTCCGGTGGACGCCAACCAACTCAGCGGCTGCTCGTGCCGTCGTCGCCGCCACAAAGTGCTCCATCAAACGATCGCGCTTCCAACCACTGAGCCGGCTTCTTCTCGCATACATCCTGCAATCCTAGCCCAAGCATCTCGCTTAGCTAGGACAGCCCCAAAAGGAAACCAATCCGATAGTTTTGCGCGCAGGGACCAACATTGGCTAAACAGCTGCGGAAACAGATAACGAGTTTTTGTTTAAGTGTTTTGTAGATCATCCAGCGATCGCGCAATTCGAGGATTTTGAGGACACAAAGCTCTTTGCGTCGGGGCGTACGGGAAGCGGAAAAACTGCTGTCCTACGAATGATTGCGAAAAACAATGCCAACGTTTCAGAAGTTGACGTCCACGGGCTAGCGGTCAGTTATGTCGCGAACTCGACAACTATGCAGTTCCTCGATGCCCTATCTACCACCCTGCCCATGGTGACTACACTTACTCAGATAAGTGGATCGACCACCTCGTTAATGAGGTCGCAGACGATCAAAAGCTTGCAGCAATCCGAGCAGTGAGAGTTCGATAAAATTACGGTTGGGTGCGGCACCAGATAACCCGTCCGTGCCGGAACCAGAAATGCGACCCACAATCCTTCTTTCGCCAGACAGACGGATGAAGTGTTGCGGTGCCATTATCATGGCGAGCGACTGTCCAGCAGGGGCGTTCATCCGGAATGAGGTTCATGTGCAGGACGCGTTTGCACCCGCAAGGGCAGAGCATGGCGGCCTGTTCCTGGAAACCGTCCTCTTCAACGATGTAGAGCGTTTTTCGATCAAGTGTTTTCGGCAGTGATTCCTCGAAGACCATCGTTCGATATGGCGGAACGAACCATCTATAAAGCGCCGCTCGCCAGCGCGAGAAGATATTTCTTAGCCACTTCATGCGATCCGCCTTTCAGCCAGTTCCATCTGGCGGAGCAGAGGTGTCACGTCGCCCTTGCCAACATGTCGCGCGAGGATGTCGCACTGACCTTCTTCAGGGTCGGGCATTAACTCCATGCTAGCGAGACTGAATTCTACCGCCGCATATTCGCTGTTTGGTTCTTCGCGATAGGGGTGAAGACGCGCCAGAAAATCGTTCACGGCGAGGGACGAAGCGTACATGTTAACACTGATCACGGCGGGCCTGTGGTTTTCCGCGCCCGCAATATAGCCGTCCTTTACCTGTCGCTCATGAGCGGAGGGATCATTCCGCCTCAGCCCGGCAGCCGCGACCTGTTTCATCGTGAACAGGCCCCGACTCATCAGACTGGAGCGCCCGGGCTGGAGATAATTTACAGTGCCACAAACTTCGCGGATTTTGCCTTTCTCCGGGCCGTCGCGAACCGTATCCAGACGCACACCAATATCGAAATAGGGCAGGGTGTAAAAGGTCGCGAGGGTGTTCAGCAGATACCGCCCGTCGATACTGTCCATGCAGCCGAAAACGACGTCACATTCGGCGACGGCGCGGACGATATCCGGGTCCCAAAGATTGCCGTTCAGGCGGATAACGCGCGTTCCAAGACCAGCGCGGTTGATGGCATCCCCGATGACATCGACCTTTGGACGGTGCTGTTCAGCGTCTCCGGATGTGGAGTTCAGTATCCGGTTGACGTTCCTGTCCTCCATGATGTCGTCATCGACGGTCACGATCTCACCAGCGCCGAGCCGCATCAATTGTTCTACCGTAGGGCTGCCTGTGCCGGAGGCCCCGATCACAGCAATAGACAGCCGCTGCAATCGCTCGATCGTGCCGACATCGAAGGCCTGCGCATGAGACGCAACAAATCCGGGAAGGGCTTCTCCGTTCGGCCCCTTGTACCAGTAGTGCAGGTCATCGCCGACGACGTTAATGCATTCGATCGGCTGAAAACATTTATCGCGGCCCCAAATGCGTCCGAACATCTGGCCATCCGGCAACATGACGATGCTTCCGTGCGGAATGTCGGCCTCTACCCACCCCTTGAGCGTGGGAAGGAGTTTTTCATCGCTTTCATCGTCACAGGCAGAGAAATCCGGATAGCCGCAGGGGTGCGAATGAACCTTGCTCACGGACAGGCCTTCGGCGGCGGCGCGGTCGAGCAACGGCTCGATACTCTCCGTTTGCCATGTTACGCGCGTCGGCGTCCTCGTAGTATAAGAGCATTCCGGAATCGGGTGGATTTCGCGCACCAGCAATCTGAAGCGGCGATCACCGTCGCGCTGTCCGCAAAGGAGAATGGCAACTGACTCTGCGCCGTCGCCGGGAAACAAGAAATTTTTTAATGAATGGTGTTGGTCGCCCGTCAGCGACAAGGTGACGGGGCGGTTGTCTAGGCCGGGCATTTTTCAAACTCCCGATCCAGCCAATCCTCAACCAGAATGATGTGCGTTCCGAGGTTGTCGAAGCCTGCCTTCCACGGGTTGGCAGATGTCCGATGCCTCGACCACCTCTGGAAGTTCTGGCCGTCAATCGCTTGCTTAGCGTCTGTCGCCTTGATCGCCCGCCCGTCCTTTCGGGCCAGCGCAGGAAAGAAATAGACCATATCCAGCGCCGTATCGGGATAGCCCGTCTCCAGGCGGATCGCGACCGTTACAGTGGCGTGGTTGTATCCATCCAGAACCGGAAAATCATGAATCAAGACCCACTGGGAGCCATCAAAGATGGTCTCCCAGTGAAGGTCATAGTGATCGAGAACTTCCTCGTCTTCGGGCAACAGATCAAAATCGCGACGGTTCTTCATTGCTTAACCCTCGGTCTGGTCCCGCGGCAGGGCCTTGAACTTCTCGACGCCGCGATGACGAAGGTCGAGTTCTTCATCGAGCCCGACTTTTTTCGGCCGCTCGCCCGTGAACTTCACACGGAGGGTGTAGTCCTCGGCCGGAAGCAGGCCCGCCAGCGTCAGAATCTCGCGGCCCGTAACGATCGGGTCGTGGACGACATAGGCATCGCCATTGATTTTGAGGCGATAGCCACGCGCGAGCGGCGGAGCCTTGCCCTCACGGGCGTATTCTTCGAGATCAATGATGTCGTCGAGGACGGCCTCGACGCCGGGATCACCCGGCCTAGTTTCTTCATGCACTCTCATAATTCAGATCCTTCTCGTCTATCAAGCATGCCCCCTTGGCACCCTTTATGACTCAAATGGTCTCATGCGAATTTCAAAATGTCAAATATACCAACAAAAAAGATGTTTATACAACAAACAATTACGTTTATGAGATTGACATGATCTGTGTTTGTGGTACTAAGAGATATGGACGCCGACCAAATCTACAAGAATTTAGGCAATAGAATCAGAAGCTTGAGGAAGTCTCTTGGCTGGACTCAGGACCGACTCGCAAAGGCGGTCGGAATTTCACGGGCTTCTCTCGCAAACATCGAAGCCGGACGACAGCAGGTGCTCGTGCACCATATTTTTGCCGTGGCAGAGGCTTTGAATCTCGAATCACCCGCGCAATTACTGATTGTACCCGAGAGCGATTCGGTTTCCGGGATGACTGCGACTGAGTTGCCGCTCTCGGGTGAAGGGTTGACCGACAAGCAGCGGCGCGAAGTTTTGAATCTGGTTGGCGGTGTCCTCGAAAACTCAGATATCAACCCGGAAAGGGAGGGCGCATGACACGACAAAAGCGAAAAGCCATTCAGCAACGGGCGGCAGCGATCCTAAATGAATACGACATCACCAGCGCTCCGGTGCCCGTCGAACGCATTGCCAAGAGACTTGAAGCGCAGGTCAGGTTTTCTCCGCTCGATGATGAATTGTCGGGGATGGTCTACGTTAAGGACGGTACGCCGATTATCGGGGTCAATGCCCTGCATCATCCGAACAGGCAGCGCTTCATAATCGCGCATGAGGTCGGACATCTTCTTTTGCATCGCGCCGAGATCACGAAGGAGATTCACGTCGATAAGGATTTTCCGATGTTAATGCGTGATGCCGTCTCAGCAACTGGCGTCAATGAAATGGAAGTTGAAGCGAACTTATTTGCTGCCGAAATCTTGATGCCCGCTGATTTCCTGGCGCGATCGCTCGACGGCCCGCCCTTCGATATAGATGATGAGGGAGCGGTCAGCGCTCTCGCAAAAGAGTACAAAGTCAGCGCATCTGCGATGCGTTTCCGGCTGGGTAATCTGTTTGCATAATGGTTGCTGCGGGAGCGTGATGTTTTGAGCTTCGTTTTCTACGATACCGAAACGACCGGGACGAACACGGCTTTCGACCAGATTTTGCAGTTCGGTGCGATCAAGACAGATTATAAGTTCAACGAAATTGACCGTTTCGAAATCAGATGCCGGTTATTGCCCTACGTTGTTCCGGCACCTGGAGCGATGCGTGTTACTGGAGTGACAGTCGAGCAGCTTACCGATCCGTCACTCCCAAGCCACTACGAGATGGTTCGCGCGATCCAGGCAAAACTTGACGATTGGTCGCCCGCCATTTTTATTGGCCACAATTCACTCGGGTTTGACGAGCACCTTTTGCGCCAGGCTCTCTACAAAACCCTGCACGCCCCCTATCTGACCAATACGAATGGTAATTGCCGGACCGATAGCCTGCGCATTGTTCAGGCCGTTGCGCGATTTAGCCCTGAGACTCTCGAAATTCCCGTTGATGATCGCGGCAAACAGGTCTTCAAGCTTGACCGTCTGGCTCCGGCCAACGGCTTTAATCATACCGCAGCTCACGATGCGATGGGTGACGTTGAAGCCACCATTCATTTATGCCGCGCCGCCGCGGAGCGGGTTCCGGAATATTGGTCAAACTTCGTGAGGTTCGCGCAGAAGGCTGCCGTGACGGATTTTGCCCAAGAGGAGGAAGTGTTCTCGCTGACCGACTTCTTCTACGGGAAGCCCTATTCCTGGATGGTGACGACGGTCGGCGCAAATCCCGAATACGGGTCGGAACTTCTGGTGTTCAATCTCGATGTCGATCCTGATGAACTAGCAGGCTTGTCCGATGACGATCTTGCCTCGCGGTTGGCAGAGCGTCCGAAGCCAGTCCGCGCGATGCGAACAAACGCGAGCCCCGTTGTCCTCGCCTATGACGATGCACCCGATGCATTGAAAGAATGTGTGCCGGAGCTTGATATGCTGCGTGCACGTGCAGCTCAGGTCAGAGATGAAAGCTTTGCCGAGCGCCTGATTACCGCGTTTCTTGCAACCCGAGACGAGCGCGAACCTTCGCCTCATGTCGAGGAACAGATTTATGACGGCTTTGCCGGTAATGCCGATCAGGCCGTGATGAACAGGTTCCATGAACTAGATTGGGGCGCGCGTCCGGACCTTCTCGCGAAGTTGGCTGATGACCGATTGCGCTCCCTCGGTCAGAGATTGGTCTTTGTCGAGGCTCCCGGCGTCATGAGTGATGCGGCGCGGCGTGAGTATGAGGTTGCCATCGCGCGCCGTCTGATGGGGGACGATGCCACAGTACCCTGGCTCACCCTTCATAAAGCCATCGAACAGGCCGATGACATGATCGCGGTTTCGGAGGGAGTAGAGCGGGTTCTCCTCACAGACCTGCGGGACTATCTGGTCCAGCGTGCCGATGAAGCGGCTGCATTGCTTGCTTAATCCGCTGATCTATAATGATAGATCATTGTGGATGAGTGATATATAAAAATATATCATTCAGTTGCAAGCTATCGATGGATTTGATACGCTAAACTATATCGGTGTATGTTTCTGATATAGAATGGTGTATCAATATGAGTTATGCGATTGAAGAAATAGCAGATACCCTGCGCACTGCCCGCGAGGCACGGGGGCTCAGCCAGCGTGAACTGAGCGCGAGGTCCGGCGTGCCGCAGGGGCATATCTCGAAAATCGAGAACGGTACAGTCAATCTGAGGCTTTCCAGTCTGGTTGAGCTTGCCCGCGCGCTCGACCTGGAATTGACGCTTGTCCCCCGAAAATCGCTTCCTGCTGTTCAAGCGATCATGCGGAGTGCCGCAGGCGATGAAAAAGAAGCGGACGTGCGAAAACGCGCGGATCGCGAGCTAACGCAGTTGAGAAATATCGTCAGTAGCCTGCCTGAACAGGCCATGCCGCGAAGCGAATTTGAACAATACAGCCGCATGCTGCGTGAGTTGGAGCAATTCAGATTGTCGAAATCCGATCTTGAAACCATCCGGAATGCGACATCCGCGTTCAAGAACCTCAAAATGATTTCGGAAGACTGGAGCACCATCCGTCAATATCTTCAGGAGATCAAAAACCTCCGGAACTATATCGCTCACGGCAGGTCAGGAGAAAACCGCGAGGCCATTCGTCCCGCCTATAGTCTTGAAGAGGACGATCATGGCTGATGTAACCGTCCTCGATGTCCTGCTCTACGACCAGCCGATTGGTACGCTCACCCGCGTCGGCGGGGACCGAATTCTTTTTGCTTTTAATGATGACTATATCGCAGACGAAAATCGGCTCGTTCTCGGGCTGGGCTTCAAGGATCAGTTCGGCGAATTGATCACCGGCTTCAAGCCGACCCAAACGCGGGTCATGCCGTTCTTTGCCAATCTGCTCCCCGAAGGGCACATGCGGGCCTATCTCGCCGAGCGGGCAGGCGTGAACCCTGAGCGTGAATTTTTCTTGCTATGGGTCCTTGGCCGCGATCTGCCCGGCGCGATCACAATTGCTCCTGCCGATGGGGAAGAATGGCCTGATGATGTCGATGATCATGGCGACGATGATCATGATGATGATCAACGGCGTGAGAATGCCCTTCGCTTCTCCCTCGCTGGTGTGCAGCTCAAATTTTCCGCGATCAATGAAGCCAGCGGCGGTCTGACGATCCCGGCCAGAGGTGTTGGCGGCTCATGGATTGTCAAATTGCCCTCGCGTGAGTTCGCAGGTGTTCCAGAGAACGAATTCTCAATGATGACGCTTGCAAGGCTTGTCGGGATTGACGTGCCCCCGGTGCGTTTGATCGATCTCGATGAAATCAGGAACCTCCCCGAAGGCATTGGCGCTCTCGAAGGACAGGCTCTCGCGATCGAACGTTTTGATCGGTTACCTGATGGGGAGTCCGTTCATATCGAGGACTTTGCGCAAGTGTTTGGCGTTTATCCAGACCGAAAATATAAAATCGGAAATGCACGAAGCATCGCTACGGTGATCGGCGCAGAGGCGCAGGAAACCGATATCGCGGAGTTCATACGTCGTCTGACCTTCAATACGCTGATCGGCAATGCCGACATGCATCTTAAGAACTGGTCCCTGATCTATCCGGACCGGCGGCATGCCGCTCTTGCTCCTGCCTATGATTTTGTCTCGACGATTCCGTACATCCGGGACAGCGGCGCGGCACTCAATGTGAGCCGCACCAAGCGGTTTGACGAATATTCAGCGAATGAGCTCTCGCACTTGGCAGCGAAAGCGCGATTACCCGAAAAGCTGGTGCTCGATACGGCACGCGAGACGGTCGCACTGTTTCATGAACACTGGCAGCGTGAGAAAGGAAACCTTCCACTCGGCGCCGCGGTCATTGAGGCCATAGAGGCGCAGCTGAAGATTGTGCCGATTGCCAGTGTGACGGGTTAAGAGGGCGCAAAATGGCAGAAAAGGAATTCATCGCTCAAATCACCGATCCTTCAAAGCTCAAGGAGTTAGCGCCGTATATCAAGGACGGGGTGGTCGATCTTCAGGCATTGGTCATGACGATCGATTCCGTGCTGATCGAAGAAGGATGCGAGCCATACCAGCGCCCGTTGCAGGCCTCAGCTCGAATTGCGGATATGCTTGGTGTCCAGATTACGATCAGTGACAAGAAAGACGACCTCATCGAGACCGTCCATTTCGTATATGAAAGCCTGTATCCGCGTGACAATCTGTACATGCCGCCGATGCATATCGGGACGCTCATGTTTCGTGACATTTTCCTTCCGCTGAAAATTCCCGTGATCTATGGCCGTGTCGCTGTTGATCCCATTAAGTCACTTCATGAAGTTCCGGAAAATACGATCAAGTGGATTTTCCAAAGCAACGACACGGCGGCCACATTTGCCGATCAATGGATTGACCTCTTCGACTTCGTATTTGGCCTCGATGATATTGCGAAGATGGAAAGCCATTCTACCCAGGCAGTAGAATTCTGGCAGCTCGCCAAACAACAACTCGAAGGTGCTGCGGCGACTCTTCTTGGTTCCATCGACAAATACACGGTTATCCAGAACTCGATCATCGCAATGGAGTTACTGCTCAAGGGGGTGTTGCTGGCGAAGGGTGAACCCGAATCCGGCCTCAAGAAGTACGGCCACAAGATGGGGGACCTAGCCGACAAATCTTGTGAGCTTATGCCTGACGCAGATCATGACAGGCTAAGGCTGGTTGTTGACCGGACGCCGCCTTTAGTGGAACGCCGCTATCAGGCGAAAAACTGTGGCTGTGTGAAAACGCCCCAATCGGTTTAGAATCCTGACAGTTGTATTGGAGGTCGGGATGAGCCGATTTGTTGAGGGACAGGACCGAACGCAGCAGACGTTGTTTCCGGCCAGCCTTGATGACTATGTCGACGAGGACAATCCGGTTCGGGTGGTCGATGTTTACGTCGATGACCTGGATCTGGCGGCGCTTGGCTTCGGGCGTTTGCGCCCGGCGGCAACGGGGCGCCCGGCCTATCATCCGGCGACGCTGCTGAAGATCTATCTTTACGGCTATCTCAACCGTATTCAGTCGAGCCGCCGCCTGGAGCGGGAGGCGAACCGCAATATCGAGGTGATGTGGTTGACCGGTCGGCTGGCTCCGGACTTCAAGACGATCGCCGACTTCCGGAAGGACAACGGCCGGGCCATCCAGGGGGCCTGCGCGCAGTTCATCGTTCTGTGCCGGGAATTGGGTCTGTTCAGCCAAGCCGTGGCGGCCATCGACGGCGCCAAGTTCAAGGCGGTCAATGCCCGCAAGCGCAACTTCACCAGGGGCAAGCTGAAACGGCGCATCGGGCAAGTGGAGGCGAGCATCGGGCGTTACCTGGCGTCTCTCGATGCCGCCGACCTGCAGGAGGGCGAGATTGCGGAAGCCAAGGCGGAGCGGCTCAAGGAAAAGATCGCCGCCATGAGGGAGAAGCTCGAACAGTTAAGGGAGACGGAGGCCGAAGTCCTGGCATCACCGAACCAGCAGATATCATTAACTGATCCCGACGCCAGGGCCATGGCGACGAGTATGCGCGGCTCGGGCGTTGTCGGTTACAACATGCAGGCGGCCGTCGACACCGAGCATCATCTCATCGTTGCCCATGACGTCACCAATACGGTGACCGACAGGAGGCAGCTGTCGGCCATGGCGAAAAAGGCGAAAGCCGCCATGGGTGCGGAAAGGATCGATGTTCTGGCCGACCGCGGTTACTTCAGCGGCGAGGAGATCCTCGCTTGCGAAGCGATCGGCGCGACGCCCTATGTTCCCAAGCCCTATACGTCGGGGGCTAAGGCGGCCGGCCGCTTCGGCAAGGACGACTTCGTTTACATGGCGTCACGGAATGCCTATCGCTGTCCGGCCGGCGAGACCTTGACCTACCGCTTCACCGCGGTCGAGAACGGCCAGAGGCTGCATGCCTATTGGACGACGAGATGCGGGGAGTGTGCCCTCAAGGCGCGCTGCACCACAGGCGACTTCCGGCGCGTCAGGCGCTGGGAGCATGAAGCCGTCATCGACGCCATGCTCCGGCGCCTCGATCAGGCCCCCGACTGCATGAACGTCCGCCGGGCCACGGTCGAGCATCCCTTCGGCACCCTGAAGGCCTGGATGGGGCACACGCATTTCCTGACGAAGGGCCTCGCAAAAGTGAAGACGGAGATGAGCCTCAATGTCCTCGCCTACAACCTCAAGCGCATGATCGCCCTTATGGGCGTCAAACCGCTGATCGCCGCCATCACGGCATGACGGTGGTGCCCTTGATGATCTGTTTGATACGGACGACGAGGCGGACGCTATCTTCGATCTCGACGGAGCAACGAACGACCGGCTGTTGGCCGAGGCCGGCCGGAAGACCGGTATCGGTCCGGAAGAATTGGTGTTCGGGGTCCCCTACTCCACGATCATAAATGCAGCGTTCACGCACCCGAGTCCTTGTTGTAGAAATCGCCCTGGCTCATGGCGTCATCGAAGGCCCGCCAGACTTCCGGCGTGCTGTTGGCCCGGACCCAATCGAAGCGTTCCTTGTCGGTCTTCAGGTCGACTTTTTCCCGGGCGTTCACGTAGCGCCGGGAAAACTTCTCCATCAGGATTCGGGCCACGTTCGCGTCTTGAATGGGTGACGTCGAGGATGATATTAATCGCCTCGATCACTCACGGGGGATTCGACTAGGAATGACAACCCTAGAAATGGTCGTTTTAAAAAGGACAGCATATCGGGCCATTAATTGCCGCAGGATGCCCGCATTCTCGAATTAGGGGAGATCGAAAATGCTCAAAAAACTCGGTTTTACCATCTTATGTGTCACAGTCTTGTCATGGTCGCCTCCGGCGTTTGCAGACCTTTGCAAAGATCTCAACGAGTTGATTGAGCGGATAGCGGAAAGCGAGGCGGATGAAAGTAGTTGGACCAAGTATTTCCAGGAGGTTTCAGATGTATTGCGGCGAGGCGTGACGAGCACTGCCGCAATAACGGTGTCTGATACTCAAAAGTACGGTGTCACCGCCGCAACAGGCTATGCCCGAATACCTACATGCAAGGCGAACAATACACAAAGCTCAATTAGATACAATCTGGGCGTCCGACTGAAAATCATCGGGACCATAAAAGATTTGGCGTTTATATACTTCGCAAACCCAAGCTCAAATTATGGGCCTCGGCAGCAAAACGCCGCTCAACTCGAAACGAGGAGCGGCGTCGCATTCAGACCAGCGCTCTACCCTGCTGAGCTACCACCCCTT
>Ga0209680_1000504_pt1 | contig 10922 bp, 12 predicted proteins | sample WorMetLIZISLAND1_FD_187413 | JGI IMG/M metagenome (GOLD analysis project Ga0209680, IMG submission 187413) | Marine gutless worms symbiont microbial communities from Max Planck institute for Marine Microbiology, Germany - Olavius loisae LIZARD... ... | reverse complement strand
TCATCGATAACGCACACGCTTGCCTCTTCATCCGACACGTCAAGTCCGACATACTGTTTCATGGCTGCTCTCCTTGGGTCGCCTATGGTCCATGGGTTTCGTCACTCACAGGATAGGGAGAGCTGCTACTCCGCGCGATTACGCCATGTGCACCATGTGCGCTTTTTTTGTTGAAGTGCGCACTTTGTGCGCCTATACTGGTTACGATTGTGGGTAATGTTCGGGTGCCGGCAAGGACCGGCCGTTTCCCACGCCAACAGGATGGAACAAACCGATGACCGCCCCTGACGCCGAATACCAGGACCTGACGGCTCTGCTCGCCGACGGATTGGGCGCGGCATGCCGCCGTTTGATGCATGACTTGGAACAGGCCGAATGGATCGACCTGGACTTGCTCGCCGACGTCCTCGGGTTCGATCCCGACGAGTTTTCCGAGGCCGTCTGCCAGCTCCTCAACACCGGCTACATGGTGGTCCTCCGTGACCCCTCGACACGCCAAGCCCGGCTGACGCGGCGTGGCCGCGCTGCCATGGACCGGGCCCGCGCCTACGCCACGTAAATGCTCTCCCGGCCCGTCTGATCTCCATCAACGCGCGACCCCCTGCGTCGGCGTAAACTTGGAACCTGTCCTTCCCGCTGAAGGGCGAGGCCGAGATGACCCGAAAGAAGGTTACCGCCGTCAAGCGTAAGCGCCCCGAGCAGCCGCGCGTCGGCTACGATGTCGCCGCGCTGCAGAGGAAGGTGCGCGCCCAGCCCCGGGCCCACGGTCTCGAACAACTCGACCAGATGCTGCATTCCGCGCAGGCCCGCGTCACCGGCGGCGTGTCGCCGGCGGCGATCATGAATGCCTATCTCGATTGGTTCGTCCATCTCGCCAACTCCCCGACCAACCAGACCGTTCTCATCCACAAGGCCGTCAACGACGGGCTCCGGTTGATGACCTACGCCGGCCGCTCCATGCTCGGCGCTGAAGCCGAACCAGCGGCCAGGCGCGACCGCCGTGACCCGCGCTTCCACGCCGACGAATGGACCGTCTGGCCCTACAACCTGATCGCCCAGTCCTTTCTGTTGACCCAGAGTTGGTGGCGTGAAGCGACCCGTGACGTACGCGGCGTCAGCGCCCAGCACAATCGCGAGGTGCAATTTCTGACCCGCCAGTTCCTCGACTTCCTGTCGCCGGCGAATTTCCTGTGGACCAACCCCGAGGTCTTGAGGCGCACCTTCGAAGAGGGCGGACAGAACCTGATGCGCGGCCTCGAGAACGCCGTCGACGACATGCAGCGCAACTGGCTCGGCGAACGCCCGTCATCGGCCGAGGACTATGTGGTCGGAGAAAACGTGGCGACGACGCCCGGCAAGGTCGTCTACCGCAACGCGCTCATGGAGTTGATCCAGTATTCGCCGGCAACCGATACGGTTTGGCGCGAACCGGTGTTGATCGTGCCGGCCTGGATCATGAAGTACTACATCCTCGACCTGTCGCCGGAGAACTCGCTGATCCGCTATCTGGTGTCACGCGGCCGCACCGTGTTTGCCATCTCTTGGAAGAACCCGACGGCCGAGGACCGTGACGTCTACATGGACGATTACCGACGCTTAGGCGTGATGGCGGCGCTCGACGTCATTGCCAAGATCCAGCCGGGTACCCGTGTGCATGCCTGCGGCTACTGCCTCGGCGGCACGCTTCTCTTGATCGCCGCCGCCGCTATGGCGCGCGACGGCGACCGCCGCCTTGCGACGGACATGATGTGGGCCCAGGGTTATCTCGACACCAAGGAGATGTCGGGTGCCTTCCAGTTCCTGCGCGCCAACGACCTGATTTGGTCGCGCATTATCCGCGAATACATGCTGGGCGAGAAGGACCGTCTCAACGACCTTATGGCCTGGAGCACTGACCAGACCCGCATGCCCTATCACATGCATTCAGAGTACCTGCGCCAGTTGTTCCTCGAGAATCGCTTGGCCACCGGTAAATACCAGGTCGGCGGGCGCCCCGTGGCGCTCACCGACATCGAGGCCGAGATTTTCGCCGTGGCCACCATCCGCGACCACATCGCGCCCTGGCAGTCGGTGTTCAAGATCAAGATCCTGACCGACACCGACGTCACATTCGTCCTCGCCGCCGGCGGCCACAACGCCGGCATCGTCTCCGAGCCGGGCCACGCGGGTCGCAGCTACCAGATGATGCTGCTCAAGGAACTGGCGACCTTCAAGGACCCGGAGGCCTTCCGCGGCCAGGCGCCGGTCCGCTCCGGTTCCTGGTGGCCGGCTTGGGCGCGATGGCTTTCGCAACGCTCGTCGAGCAAGATCAAGCCGCCATCGATGGGAGCGCCGAGAAACGGCGTCAAGATCCTGGATGACGCACCGGGCCGTTACGTCTTGGCGCCGTGATCCGCATGCAATCCGCGTCACTAAGAAAAAGAAGAGAGGGAGATCCGATGTATGACATCATGGCCACGGCCTGGAATTTCCAAGTGATGGCGATGCGCAGTGCTTCCTCGGTCGCCGCATCGGTCATGGAGATGCAACTGCAGCTGATCGAAACGCAACTGGGCCTCCTCGATCACGTGCACGCGCACCGCCGCGCCACCGATCCGAAAATGGCGGTCAACCCCAAGGCCCGCAAGCGCCGCGGCATCAAGGCCCACAATGCGTGCTGCGGCCCCGATCTACACGACCACTACGGCCACCGCGCTCAGGACGTCGACGTCGAGCATTTGTGAAACTCGAGGAAGGTATCAGAGCCCGGACTGGCTGTAATGACGGCCCCGGTTACCACTAAAGAACGAATTTTCTTGAGTTTTCACTATATAGGTTAGAGGGTTTGACGCGACGGTACCGATTTCGTCTGAGACTTTCCCAATATCTCGCCGGCACGAAAAGTCTACAGGCCCAAGTCTAATGTTTAGATTGAATTTCTCTTCTAAAAAACTCACAATATCACAAATAACCGTGGTGCTCTTGGGAAATGGGTTGAGAAGAATGAGGACGGAGAAGCGTTGTTATGTCCCATCACAGCACCGAGACGCGCGGGCTGGCCGGAAATCTGAGGGAAAGCGTAACCTGGTTGCGCACCATATTCGAGCAGGCCGCTGTCGGCGTCGCCCTCGTCGAGACGCCGACCGGGCGTTTTGCTCGCGTTAACCGCCGTTTCTGCGACATCGTCGGTTATACCCTCGGCGAGATAAAGCAGACCAGTTTTCACGAAATCACCCACCCCGATGACCTCGATGTGGACCTTGCCTGGGTTGAACGGCTGGTTGCCGGCGAAATCAAACAGTTCACCCGGGAGAAACGCTATATCCATAAGAACGGCTCCGTCGTCTGGGTCAAGCTCACCGTGTCACCGACCTGGAAACCGGGAGAGACGGCAGAATTCCACGTCGCTATCGTCGAAGACATCACCGAGCGCAAGCTGGCCGAAGCGGCGGCGGAACGCAGCGAGGCCAAGTACAAATCGATTCTGGAGGCGATGCCGGACCTGGTGTTCGTCCTTTCCGAAGACGGCATACATCTTGCCATGCGCCCAGCGCAGACCTTCTCTTCGTCGGGCCCGAGGCGTGTCTCGGCAAAGGCGTTGATGACGTTCTCCCGCCGGCGGTTGCTGAAGCCTACAAGACCCACATCCGCGAGACCCTCGAGAGCGGGCAAACCCAGAGCTTCGAATACCAACTGCCGTTCCCCGACGGTCCCCGGCACTACGATTGCCGGATGGTGCCGAGCGGCGACGGCAACGCACTAGCCATCGTACGCGACATCACCGAACGGATTTTGGCCGAGGAGGCGAGCACGCGTCTCGGGCGCATCGTCGAACAATCGATCAGCGAGATCTACATGTTCGACGCCGACACACTGCACTTTATTTCCGTCAACGGGGGGGCTCGGGATAACCTCGGCTACTCGGCCACGGAATTGGAGGGGCTGACCCCCCTCGACCTCAAGCCGGAGTTCACCCCGGATGGTTTTGAGGAACTCGTCAGACCGCTTCGTGACGGAACCGAGGAAGCGATCACCTTCCAGACGGTCCACCGGCGCAAGGACGGCTCGACCTACGATGTCGAAGTTTGCCTGCAGCTGATGGAGAGGAAGACCATGTCTGTCTTCGTCGCCAATATCATGGACATCACGGAGCGCAAACGCACCGAGCGCGAACTCTTCGAAAATGAGGAGCGGTTCCGCTCCATTCTCGGCTCCTCCATGGTCGCCATGATCGTCGCCACCGACGCTGACGGCGAGATCGTGTCCTGGAACCCGGCCGCCGAGAGGATCTTCGGTTACGGGGAAGCGGAGATCGTCGGCCGCCCGTTGACAGTAATCATGCCGGAGCGATACCGAGACGCCCATCGTGAGGGCTTCAACCGGGCTCTCACCACGGATGACTACAACATCATGGGCAAGACCGTGTCCGTTCACGGTCTCAAGAAAAACGGCGAGGAATTCCCCATCGAACTGTCGATCGGCGTCTGGAAGCAGGACGGCGCCAAGAACTTCAGCGCCGTCATCCACGACATCACCGAGCGCAAGGCGACCGAGGAGGCCTTGCAGGAGGCCCTGGCCCAGGCCGAACGGGCAAATCAGGCGAAATCGGAATTCCTGGCCACCATGAGCCATGAATTCCGCACGCCGCTCAACGCGATCCTCGGCTTCAGCGAGATGATGCGGACCCAATGCTTCGGGCCGCTGGGATCCGAGAACTACACGGAATATGCCAGCGACATCTACAACAGCGGCGAACACATGCTGGGTCTGGTCAACGACATCCTCGACATATCGGCCATTGAAGCCGGCAAACGCCCCATGGTCAAAGAGACCATCGACGTCGGCGAATTGCTCTCCGACTGTGTCAGAAGCGTCGACCATTCCGTTAACGGCAGCGGCGTCGTCCTGCGCGTCGAACCGATGCCGGCGGACCTCCCCTATCTATACGCCGACCGGCGTTCGATCGCCCAGATCATCCTCAATCTGTTGTCCAACGCCATCAAGTTCACAGACCGGGGCGGCATAATCTCTGTCACCGTGACCGGACGGGACCGCCGTGTCGCCATCGAAGTCAGCGATACCGGCGTCGGCATCGACGCGGACCGCCTCGACAGCATCACCGAACCCTTCTCCCAGACCCACTCGGATCCGCACCAGCCCCAGGAAGGAACCGGCCTCGGCCTGTCGATCGTCAAATCCCTGGTCGAGGCCCATGACGGTGAGTTGGTCATCGCCAGCCAGGTGGGCACGGGAACCACGGTGACTGTGACCCTGCCGTCGGAACATTTGGCCGAAACCAAGGTTGGTCTCTGAAAGCCCGTAAGCCCCGGCCCTTCAAACCCTTTTGACTTGCACCGGGTTTGGATCGACAATTTCCTGATCGGGTGACGATGGACCGGGGTGGGTGTCACCGCCAACTGGCGCTGTCAACGCGGGAGAGTCGCCATGAAACACCTGATCATCCTCAACGATCCGCCCTACGGTACGGAACACAGCTACAACGGCCTGCGCCTGGCCCTTGCCCTTCGAAAACACGATGCGCAGGCCGAGGTCACCGTTTTCCTGATGGCCGATGCGGTGGCCTGCGCCAAGACCGGGCAGAAGACGCCGGACGGGTATTACAACGTGGAGCGCATGCTGAAACCCTTGGTCGCCGGCGAGGGCGCGGTCCTTCTCTGCGGCACCTGTATGGACGCCCGCGGTTTGAGCGAGACGGACATCGTCAAGGGCGCCAGGCGCAGCACCATGGCCGAACTGGCGGGCACCACCGCGGATGCCGACAAGGTATTGGTGTTCTGACTTTTCGTCATGAAAGGAGCCGGCCGTGAATCCGATCTACCTCGATTACAATGCCAGCACGCCGGTCGCGCCGGAGGTGGCCGACGCCATGAGGCCGTTCCTGGAGACCGGTTTCGGCAACCCGTCGAGCCCCCACTGGGCCGGAGCGCCTGCAAAGGCCGCCGTGGAAGCGGCTCGCAGCGACGTGGCGGCGCTCTTGGGCTCAACCGCCGATGAGGTCGTCTTTACCAGCGGCGGCAGCGAAGCCAACAACATGGCGCTCAAGGGGGTCTTTTATGCCCTTGGCGGCGACGGCGCCCACATCGTCACCTCGGCCGTCGAACACCCGGCCATCCTGGCGCCGTGCCGGTTCCTGGAAGACCTCGACGCCGAGGTCACCCATCTGCCGGTCGACGGGACCGGACGGATCGATCCGGACGACGTCGCCAGGACGATCACGGATCGCACCATCCTGGTCAGCGTCATGCATGCCAACAATGAGGTCGGCACCATCCAACCGATCGCCGAGATCGCCCGCATCACCCGCGAGCGCGGCGTCCTTCTGCACACGGACGCGGCGCAATCGGTCGGCAAGATCGCCACTGACGTCGACGACCTCGGCGTCGATCTGCTGACCGTCGCCGGCCACAAGCTCTATGCGCCGAAGGGCGTCGGTGCCCTCTACATACGCACCGGCACCGAGATCGAACCCCTGGTCCACGGCGCCGGCCACGAAGGCGGGCGGCGCGCCGGCACCGAGAGCGCACTCCTCGCCGCCGGTCTCGGTGCCGCCTGCCGTCTCGCCAAGCCCCTTTTGCCCAACGAAGCCATCCGCGAGCTCCGGGACGATTTCTGGCAGCGCCTCCGCGACACCTTCGGCGGCGGCGTCTTCCTCAACGGCCACGAGACGCTGCGCCTGCCGAACACGCTTAACGTCTCCTTCCCCGGCCGTATCGGCGCCGATATTCTCGCCAACCTCGACGGCGTCGCCGCCTCCACCGGCTCGGCCTGTCATGAAGGAACGATCAAACTGTCGCCCGTGCTCGCCGCCATGGGCGTGACGCCGGAAGTCGGCGGCGGAGCGATCCGCTTCAGTTTGGGGCGGGGGACGACGGAGGGGGAGATCGAGTCAGTGGTCGAGCGTCTGGAAGCGGTCGTAGAAGAGGCATGAAAGGTTAGTCGGAAACGGAACCAGCCCACGCTGAAGTCAACCAGCAGTCACTGCCCGCGGTGGTGAATATTTGCATTGCCCCTCCACTCCAAGGCGCAAGCCAAATAACCCGCTTAAATAGCAGATCATTGAAGCAATTCCCCCGCCTCAGTACGATCCCCTAGGGAAGTCGCGAAAAGGGGGGATTGGATAATGTCCGAAGAGACTTTTTCGGTTATTGGGAAACGGAAAGCTACGGTGTTGGCAATGGTCGGCGCCCTGATTGCGGCTGTACTGGACACAGCTGTTCATCCCGACCCCTTGTGCAGCAAATTCGGCTTAGCGCTCCACACGTTGTTCGGGTTCACCAAGTTCTTGGCCTTGGAGACTGTCGGCGCACTTTTTGTCATCGCGTGTGCTGGTGGCATCGCCTATCTAAACCAGTTTAAATCCGAGCTTGGTGCGGCTAGCGCGGGTCTGATGATTTTTACGACACTGTCGACATACATGCCTGTAACCCAAGATACCTCCGTAAACCAAGTTTCCTTTTTTGAGGATAGCCGAAGCACCAACTCGACAGCGCTTCAGCCCGTTGCAGATTTCAGAGCCCCCTATGCACTCAATGCCTCCCCTGCGGTGTTCTCTCCATCGACGGTGAAACTGTGGTATATCGCCGGTGACGATCTCCGTGTCGACGCTACGGCAAATCGTGAGCTCTGGGTATCCACCTGCAAACCGTCGTACTATGGGCTCTTCGGCCTCGGGTCGTTCATTAACAACAGCATTAGGACCTGCCCGGCAAAAGTCACCGTTGCTCCAGACACCCACCTCGAGGTGTTGCGTCGGTGGAAGACACTGGCGCGGTCGTATCACTATGTTGAAGTGAAGTTCGCGACCGGAGACAAGACCGTGACGGGCTGGATTCCTGCCGGTACCAGTGGCGACCCCTGGCTTTATCTCGATGTTCCCGCCGACAGTGCTGCGCGCGACATTAAGGTCGAGTGGTAGCGGGCGTAACTGCTCAGCGACACTTGTTGTCCGAGCCACAGGCTCGAATATCGAATCGCCTTGGCCAGAAAGAGGGAAGATTCACGTTCCCTTTTGACACGCGCGCCATTTGCCCCGACACTTCCGCTTCGGGTTTCTGTATTTGAGGGGGGAACAATCATGCAGACACGGGCCGCGGTGGCGTTTGAGGCCGGTAAGCCGCTTTCCATCGAGACCGTCGAACTGGAGGGACCGCGCGAGGGCGAGTGCCTGGTCGAGATCAAGGCGACGGGCATCTGCCATACGGACGAGTTCACGCACTCCGGCGCCGATCCGGAAGGCCTGTTCCCGGCCATCCTCGGCCACGAGGGGGCCGGCGTCATTGTCGACGTGGGTCCGGGGGTGACGTCGCTCAAGAAGGGCGATCACGTGATCCCGCTTTATACGCCGGAATGCCGCCAGTGCGACTACTGCACGTCGGGGCGCACAAACCTCTGCCAGGCCATCCGCGAGACTCAAGGCGCCGGTTTGATGCCGGACGGCTCGTCCCGGTTCTCGCTGGGCTCGGACAAGGTCTTCCACTACATGGGGACCTCGACCTTCTCAAATTACACCGTGGTGCCCGAGATCGCGCTTGCCAAGATCCGCGAGGACGCGCCCTTCGACAAAGTCTGCTACATCGGCTGCGGGGTGACCACCGGCATCGGCGCCGTCATCAACACGGCCAAGGTGCAGCCGGGCGACAATGTCATTGTCTTCGGCCTCGGCGGCATTGGCCTCAACGTCATCCAAGGCGCCAGGCTGGTGGGTGCCGACATGATCGTCGGCGTCGACATCAACCCGGCCCGCAAGGCCATCGCCGAGACCTTCGGCATGACCCACTTCGTCAATCCGAAGGAAGTGGAAGGCGACCTGGTGCCATACTTGGTCGACTTGACCAAGGGCGGCGCCGATCACAGCTTCGAATGCATCGGCAACACCTCGACCATGCGCCAGGCCTTGGAGTGTTGCCACAAGGGCTGGGGCGAGAGCACCATCATCGGCGTCGCCGGCGCCGGCGAGGAGATCTCGACCAGGCCCTTCCAGCTGGTCACCGGCCGCGTCTGGCGCGGCACGGCCTTCGGCGGCGCCAAGGGCCGCACCGACGTGCCGAAGATCGTCGATTGGTACATGGACGGCAAGATCAACATCGACGACCTGATCACTCACAAGCTCAGCCTTGACGACATCAATCAGGGTTTCGATCTGATGCACGCCGGCGAGAGCATCCGGGCGGTGGTGGAGTACTAGAAGCGGCGAGGGAGTCCCGGCCATGGCCGATCACGGCTACGAGGAAGGTCGTTTGAACCTGCCCTTCGTCGGCCACTGCACCTTCGGCAAGCAGCCGCCGTGCACCGACTGGGAGGCCATCGACGCCGACGTCGCCATCCTCGGCGCGCCCTTCGATATGGGCATCCAGTACCGGGCCGGGGCGCGGTTCGGACCGCGGGCCATCCGCGAGGCCTCGACCCTGTTCTCCTTCGGGCATTCCGGCGTCTACGACTTCGAGGACGACGTCACCTACCTGCCGGCCGGTGAGGTGCGCATGGTCGACATCGGCGATGCCGACATCATCCACACGGACACCATCAAGAGCCACGCCAACATCGAGCTCGGTGTGCGCAAGATCCTGGCAGCGGGCGCTCTGCCGGTCGTTCTCGGCGGCGATCACTCGGTCCATATCCCCTGCATCCGGGCCTTCGACGACCAGGAGCCGGTGCACATCATCCACATCGACGCGCATCTCGATTTCGTCGATTCCCGCCACGGCGTTCTCTACGGCCACGGCAATCCGCTACGCCGCGCCTCCGAAATGAAGCACGTCACCGGCATGACCCAGTTGGGCATTCGTTTCGTCTCGTCGTCCAACAAGCAGGATTACGAAGCGGCCCAGGCCGCCGGGTCGGACATCCTGTCCGTGCGCGACGTGCGCAAATTGGGCATCGAAGGCACGTTGGCGCGCATCCCCGACGGGGTGCGTTATTACTGCACCATCGATATCGACGGGTTCGACCCCTCCATCGCGCCCGGCACCGGCACGCCGAGCCACGGCGGCTTTCTCTACTACGAGGTGCTGGAGATCCTCCAGGGGCTGACCAAGAAGGGCTCTATCGCTGGCATCGACCTGGTCGAGGTGGCGTCCCATTACGACCCGACCGACAACACAGCCTTCCTCGCCGCCCAGCTGTTGATGGCCTTCTTGGGCTACATCTTCCACGCCGAGCAGGAGACCTCATGACCGCGGGCACGTTGGAGGGCGGCTGCTTCTGTGGCGCCGTGCGTTACCGGGTCACGGGTGAACCCAAGTGGTCGGCCCATTGCCATTGCGAGAGTTGCCGGCGCGCCGCCGGCGGACCTGTCGTGACCTATGCCGGCTACGAGACCGGACACTTCGACTTCACATCGGGCGCGCCGAAGGTCTACGCCAAGGTGCCCGGGACCGAGCGCCATTTCTGCGGAACCTGCGGCTCGACCCTGACCTACCGGTCGGACCGCTGGCCCGGCGAGGTCCATATCCTGCTCACCTCCCTCGACGACCCGGAGGCGGTGACGCCCGAATGCCACGTTCATGTGGACGAGCAATTGTCTTGGATTCACCTGGACGACGGTCTACCGACCCACACGACGGTCAGTTCCGACGACCTGTGACCGGCGGCCGGGCGCCTTGCGCAGGGGCCCGGCTGGGGCTAATGATCGGCGGGTCCAATCGACCGGTAAGGGAGGGAGCCGATGACCGTCGAGACCGTTTCCGAGAACCAATACTTCGGCGGGGTGCAGGGCATCTACAGCCACGCGTCCCAACAGCTGGGCTGCACCATGCGCTTCTCCTATGATGATTGTCCAGCGGGGATTGTTTCCCCGGCGATTTTGAAGGCCGGGAAGTCCTCGAAGACCCAGCCGTTCTTCAACGTGTCGTAGATGATCTTGAGCAGTTTGCGCGCGGTGGCGATGATTGCCTTGCCGGCGCCGCGCCGATCCTTGATGCGCC
>Ga0209680_1000503_pt1 | contig 10932 bp, 9 predicted proteins | sample WorMetLIZISLAND1_FD_187413 | JGI IMG/M metagenome (GOLD analysis project Ga0209680, IMG submission 187413) | Marine gutless worms symbiont microbial communities from Max Planck institute for Marine Microbiology, Germany - Olavius loisae LIZARD... ... | reverse complement strand
CTCACTAACACTATGAATAAGAAGAGCACGTTTGTTGGAACGCCGTTCTGGATGGCGCCGGAAGTGATCAAGCAGACACCGTATGACTGCAAGGTCAGCTGACAACACATCGTTAATTTCCTTATCCATCTACCTACCTCACTGCCTTCCGGCATCTGGCAATGTCACCCACTGCTTTGACAACTTACAGTCTGTCAAGTTGCTGACACGTCTGGGTGTAGGTTCATATGGAACTGTAACATATCCATAATGTGATGTTTTTCGACTCGCCACCCAGAAGTGTGACAGTCCTCCATTCCTGGACAGTGACAAGTCATTCTGAGTGTTCGCCTGTCATTTTCACTGTTTATGATCATATTCATGACATACATTACTGACGATGTGTTACATGATGGCATGGCTTTGCTGTCAGTCACTGGCAGTAGTAGCTAATGTGTTGTGTCTTACTAGCATAGTCACTGAGCTGCAGTTTGTGTAATGTGTATTTTACAATTTAGGACAATGACATTAACTGTTAAATAACGACTTTATGGGAAGTAGTGTGACTATTTTCTCGATTAGTTATGGAGGTCTTAGGTAGTAAAATAAACTACAATATGAAGGTAATTCAGTCCAGTTTAATGGTGTAAACTGGTCTACAGTGTAAATTTTAAATGAAAATATGTGGCCATGCCAGCTTGGCACTGTGTGCAAAAATAATGTGGTTTCTGTTGGTATGGCTGCAGGCAGACATATGGAGCTTGGGAATCACAGCTATTGAACTTGCCAAAGGAGAGCCGCCCAACTCGGACCTGCATCCAATGCGAGTGCTCTTTCTAATTCCCAAGAACAACCCGCCGCAGTTAACTGGTGACTACAGTAAACAGTTTAAAGACTTCGTCGAACTTTGCCTCAACAAAGAACCGGAAAATGTATGCAGTTTATTTTTTTCACATTCAACAAACTGGCTTCTTGCAGTTTTTAAGTATTTTACGAAAACGACATAAATTGACTGTGATAGCAGACACATTTGATGATGATGATGTTGACAACTGATAGTGTCACGGAGATGATTAAAATGACTACAGTTGTTGCAGTAGCAGAAGCCATTGTTGACAGGTGTGTTAACGAGAATGTTTTTGGTTGGTAACCTTATAGCAAAACAGATTTGTTGGCTCTGTTATTTGGTGGAACTGCCTTCATTGTCACTAGTTGTCGTTCAGCTGTGATGTTTTTCAGTGTACATGTTAATTCCTGGATTATAATGTATGTATTGTGAATTTTGTAAAATTTGCTCTGGTTGTCAATATTTGTTCTGTTGTCGTCTACTCGTTTGTTTTAGTAGTGTTTGTTTTTTTGCCCGTCTGCATCATTTCGTATTGCTGTTGTTTAGTGACTTCCTCACTGTATAATGAGTAAAACAGTGAACTTTGTTAACGGGTTTCAGAAGATCTTTTCTTCCTTCAGTACTTTGATACTGTTGGTTGGGTCTTTCGACCTATAAAACTGTCTCCCATACTGTGTTGGTGGAGAGGTGATATCAATCAGTCACTCAGAAGTTATCTATTGCGGATGAAATGCTTTGGATATTGTTGAGTTACTGATGCAAATTAGTTCAGTATGTGTACTTCAGCTATGTGAGGCCAAAATTCTGTGTAGATGTAATAACTGATGGTGCAATGTAATATGTTTTTTATTTCCATGATTAATGTGTCTTTAGCACTAAGACCTGAACTGACATGCTGTGTTGGATGACATTAAGTGATCGTAACTGTCATTGACTCTAGAGTGTGCTTGGCTGGTTGTAATTAGCGGCCGACGGCAAAGGAGCTGTTGAGGAACCGGTTCATACAGAGAGCGAAGAAGACGTCGTACCTGGTTGAGTTGATTGAGAAGTACAAGCGCTGGAAGTGGGAGCATGCTAGCGATGAGGCTGAACAAGACGACGACAGTGATAAAGACAGCGACTTGTAATTACTACTTAGTGACGTGTTTCTGCTTGACACAAGCATTTACAGCTGTAGTTTGTCTGTTGCCATGTGATGCTGTTTGTTCGGTGCTCGTACAAAATTCGGGGTACCACGGTGGCAGTCCCACCGCCATTCAGACTCGGCAACCTTGCCCTCTGTGGGAGCCGTCCCTAGTCACCCCATATTAGTGCAGACTAGGGGTTTTGCTGTGTTTTTTTGTATCTCTGTGCGCTTTATTGTATTTTTGTGTTATTTGTGTATTTTTCTGTGTTCCTTCAGTACTTTGATACTGTTAGTTGGGGGTCTTTTGACCTGTAAAACCGTCTCCCAGATAACCTATACTTTGTTGATGGAGACGTTAAACCCTGCTCATTAATTGTAGAATATTCTTTCAAGTTTTTACTCAATACCTTTCAGTTGACACGTTCCGGCAAATGGCAAGTGGTCCAGTGAAACACTGGCTGTACTGGCTAGTGTTATGAATGGTGAAATGAACAGTTATTGTGTGGAGCAAATTTCTGGACATTCTAATATTTAGTCAGAGCATGAGCATGTGTGTCTACATATCCGGCTGCACTGTGTTGACATTAGCTACCACTAATTTAAATTTCAGTCCACACTAATGATTGGAATCCATGTCTTCGGAAAAAACGTAGATATGGTTCCATTATGTGCACGTTCTCTGTCGACCTTGCGTCTCCGTTATGATAGCGGCGTTAATAAAACAAACCCGTGGAGGTGTCCAATATGAGGTTAAAAAGTTATATGACATGACTGGCCTGTGATGGATTCAATTTCACTTGTCAGCGCTTTGTCGCATGCTTTTAGTTAAGTTGTGTAAATTGTGGCTGCTTGCAAAGTTTTCCGATGACCAGTACTTTGTTGCGAATATGATGTGTAATACATGATGTGTATGTTCCTACTATGCACCGTACTAGGCTGGCATGACTCTGCCAGTGTAGAGAAGACCAGTGAATTATTTTCCATTGGCAGTAATTGTGGCCAGCGATGTTTACTCTGCTGTCCGACATTGTGGCATATGTTTTCATTTAGTGTTGTGTATGATGTCGGTTTGAGTTATGATGTTGGCTGTCGGCCTGTGCAGGGGTGATGGTGACGACAGTAAGCAGGCTACGGTGGACTGGAGCTGGGGCACGGTGAGGTATCGTCTGGGCAGCAGTGATGACGACGACGACGATGAAGAACAGAGTCGCCATGACAACGAGTCTGTCTCACCTCCACAGTCAACCGACGACCGTCAGCCACTGCTGCCTCTACACACCACTGAACTACAGGTGAGATTGGTGCCAAGACGATGAATCTAGGCGTCGTGCTGAGACATTTGATAGCGTATTCAGTTGAGAACGTAGTCATCTGATGATTTTTCGGTGATGTGTGCTTGTGTCGGCAGAATGATCAGAATCATGTGGACGTTCCGCCGATACCGCCGAAGACATACAAGACCGAACGATCGGTAACGCTTCATCACAGTGTCGTCTGTTTACTTTGCTGTTATTGCAGACTGGGGTTCTCTACCTTAGAACAATCAGACTGGCTCGCTGCCTCACTCATGATTGTGTGAACAGTGTATATACACTGTGTAATACACTGTTCCCACAAATTGTACACTGTGTTCAGAAAAAAACACCCACTCACATTTTCTTTCATATCTCCATGAATAATGTGTGGATTTAAACAAAAATTGCAATGAATATACCTAAGGAACGGTAGATTCTGACAATGTAGAAATTTGATATTCATTGCGGCCGATGACGTCATTATGACGTCACATTTGTAAATGTTTTTAAATATGGACCTCCAGACGGAACACATCCTTATTTCACAGCATAATTCAACATTTGATAATTAATAATGTAGAGCGAAATTATATCTGGTTAATGTTTTCCTAGATATTGTAAAAGATTGTCTTAAGATAAGAAATCTTCCTTAGATTTTCCTAAGAAGTTTCAAGAATGTGGGCCCAGGTCTCTGCTCACAATGCTGATCTGTAGTCATCATCAACCCTGTCGATATTGAAAACATCTAACACTAAGTTGGCTACATGTGTGTTTCTCTTTACAAGAGGAAGGAAAACATTTAAGACTACTAAATTCTTCTAAGAGATGACGCTAATAATTTTCAGACGTCAAGCGCTATGTTCTCTGAATGCGCTATTTTTATCCCGGCAATTACATCTCCAACGTGTAGAAATTCTAATCATCTGACTAAATGATCCATGATATTCGGACCAATGTAATTAATTCGCAGCATTGTAAGCAGTCGCAAGTCTGCCACAGAGCAATTGATGAAAATGTATACTTTTATGGTAGACCCCAAAAAGTACATGTCAGTCTACGCAGGAGTCTCTCTTTGACATTACTAAACGTGAATTATGGCACAATAAAGCAATTGAGAGCACCATGGTGATTGATACATCGGTCCTTGGACTCTTTGTATTGCTGTTCTCAGTGTATTTACTGTATAATGTTAACTAACAGCAATAATAACAGATTGGCTTTTCTTGTCATGCTGCGCTGCCCTACATGGCTGACGGTCTTTCAACACAGTCAGTTGTCACTGCTAATGTGACTTGCCGACATGATAACACTCACTGTTGGTTGAATGTCCAACAGTTTCTGTTCACAGTGTTAAACAGCATAACATGGAGGCCTAGTGCTAAAATGGAATTAAAAATATGAATTATATGAATGAAGTAGTCTGTGGTTGTCGGACGTCTGAATATGGTAGTTGTGTCATGGTTTGCAGGAGAATATAATATCTCGTCTTTCATCCAAGCCGTCGCCGTCATTACCTGCCGATGTCGATTATGCTCATACAAACGACTCCGAACTAATTGTTAGTATCTCTGTTCTTTGCAATGTTACATCCCTCGTCCATGACAGTCGTTCGTTATCTGATGTCATTGTGGACATCGTGTTTTATTTGCCCGAAACAGGCATATAATGTTGTACTTTTGGTGAGTCTGCATGCTGTCTGCACTGCAGAAAGCTGTAAATTGATTTTGTGATATTCTGAGCAGTAATGATAGCACCTGCTGGTCTGGATTCTGATGCTGTCCCAATATCATTGTGATTCCATGAGTATCAGTATTGGCATGCCCGGTGCTTCTATTTGCGAGCTTCATAGTGTCTGCTGTGGGTACAATGGATGGTTAAGGTGAACGGCATTTTGAGGGCACAGAAGTGTAACGGCTATTGCCTCTGTGCCAAAATGAAGCCTTTTGGGGTCACAAATTTTCTTCTGCCCATTTCTGCACATTGCTAGTACATCGCTTGTTGATGACTTGATGTCTGTGTGTCTGTAGACTAGCAACTGTGATGACGACACAATTGCTGACAGTCTGGAGAGCTTCCCGCCGCCGCCGCCGGCACTGCCGACATCATTGCCACCGTCGTCATCGTCATCGTCGTCGTCGGTGCTTTTACCACTGATAAACGAGGTCGGTTTCTGTACACTTTGTTGTGCTTTTACGACATTGCATTGTGAATGTAGACACTAGTCATCTGTAATAATGTCCGTCGGGTCCACACGTGATGGTCATCGTTGAGTACTCTATTTTATCTCAGTTCTTGCCGACATTTGGTTTCACCCCTTGGTCGTAGTTTTACTGTTTATCTGTGAAACTTGTGACATAAGCAGCGTCCAAGTGACTAACTTGTTACTATTCTTGGTTGAACTGTTTACTGTTTCTTTGCAGCAATGCACAGATACTGTCTTGTCGCGAGTACGTAGTGCTGCGACATTTTCACTTTCAAGACTTTGGTTCGGTTTTGCTTGGTATTTTGCATTAAACTGTGGTTTTGGTTTGTCTCTGCGATGTAAAGACGGCACTCTGCGATGTAAAGACGGCAGTTTGTAAACGTTTTTGTGAAAATCGGCAGTTCTGTTAAAGTACAAGTGTACTAAAGCAGAAAAATTATACATAAAAGTAAAAACAGGCAGTATTTGTGTGGTTTTTGAAATAATCCCACATGTAAAATGTTTTCTCACCAAATCCTGTTTAATTACAACAAGACACTCAGCTATCGCTAAGGGACCATGCATCAGTGGCACGTTCGTTGCACTGGACATTAAGTAAATAAATTATCTGCAGTTGGACAATATAAAATGCACCATTTTGACGTTTTGAAACATTCGCCTTTGAAAACTACTGTGACCTTGAAACCCAGGTAAATGGTCACTCAAGGTCATTCGATAAATCTTACTGTTCATTAGTAACTATGGCTCTATCTTGCACCATCTATGACACATTTGATTGTAAAAAATACTGCAACATTGAAATTTGGGTCATCGAAACTGGTTTCATTTGATAGCCTGCTTATGGTTTCCAGTTAGCGTCCTGTAGTAACTTTGTCTCTAAAATGCACCGTTTTTGAGATATTTAACTTTTGATCTAAAAATCTAATGTAGAAACATTTGATACAGTGCACTTGCCCCATACTTAATGTGAATCACTTGCTATGATGACACTGAACCGTCGTAGGTGGGGTAGGCAATGGAGTAGTTAGGTTTTGACACAACATTGAAAGGAGTAAAGACTAGTTGTAGATTTAGTGTTAACAGACAGTTTGTTCCAAACAGCTGAAGCAGCAGTAGAGCAGGTGAGGTGGAAGTGAGCGATTGGTGTAGAAGATGAGCTGAGAATGATCGGAGTGGTATTAGTGTGCTCCTTTCAACAGTAGCATGACCTTGAAACCGGGTTACGATTCACTCAAGGTCATTATCAGTGACACCATTAGATAGATCACATATGACTTTGTGCCTAGTCAATCAGTTTACTACAATTGCAGCAGATAATGCTTGAAAATTACAATCAATAAACAGAGGAAAATAAAAAGTACACATACACAAATAGGCCTACACATACATACATGGGCTAACACATAACACGAACAGCTAGTATGATGAAATGAAATACTGATATAAAACAATGGAGTGTAGGCTACTGCACATTTGCATTCTGCATTGTATTTGCATTCTGTAGTAACTTTGGTGCTAGCTTGCACCGTTTCTGAGATATAGCGTGATATAGCTGCAGATTCATAATTACAACTTTGTGCAGCGCTTATGGAAGCATTGCATGGTTTATCTGAGAACTGCGAAGCTGTAATCTGCATGGCATACCAGCACGTGTGCTATAACCAGGCTTGGCATCGGCATGCATGGACTGAAAGAAAAAGTAAAAAAAATTGGCTTTTTGAGCCTGTTTGGTCTTAAAATATGCCATCATTTGGCATCAAGCCGCTGAATTTAGTTGGCAACCATCAGGGTTGTAAACGAAACATATGATGCCAAGACCGAGACGAGTTTGGTACCCTTCGAATTTCCGCAATGTCTTTACGTTGCCAAAAACTAAGAGTCTTTGGACTATCAGTTGGTGAAAACCGCATCATTGTGGTCTGTTTTTGTTAAAATCATGCCACAACGTGATGGACAGACAGACAGACAGTCATTTATCTGTCACCGTGCTTAGCAGCTGATGTGCAGTAATAAAAAATGCAGATAACTGCTGTTTTGGTTTGGCACAACATACATTTTTACAAAACCACAGTTTTCGGTTTCAGTTATAAAGCCGACCTAGTGCCGTCGGTTTAAGGTTGAGTTGTTTGACATGTTTGTGTAGCTACAAGACAGACACTGTGGCAATGGTGCTGAGACTACAGTTGCGTTTGACGAACTGCGGTCCACGCTACACGTAGTCAGTCAAAATTCACCCGATATCGTCAAGTCGCTGGTCGTCGACATTATCCGTGCCATCACTGGTCGCGTGTTGTCTGACTTGGACCTCGACTCTGCCGTTAGCAATGCTCTCAAGTAAATTTGACACTCATTGCCATCCGTCCCAGACTCCTGTCAACTAATGCTGTCAGCTGTTGTTAGGCAATCAGTTCCACGAGGCTTTTTTGTTTACTGATAATTGTTGTGATAATTTCCATTAATTTTTATTTATCATTGACACGATGAAAGTCAGTTTGTAGTGAGCCGTTTCTCTGGAGAGTGTTGCTGATGTGAGTCTTAGTGTGATGACTTGAAGGTCGTTGAGGAGCACATTGGTCCAGTACATGACACATTCCTCAGCGCTGACATGCATCACCCTGTGTGGGTGAAGGTGGTGAAGTGAGCGACATTGAGGCCATGTGAGCATTACATTGTACAGAGAGGGAGCTGATACTGGACCACATTTCAAGAGTGATTTGAAAGTTGGTCTGACCTGGCCTGGGTGGTGCAGTGGCTGTGTTGCAGTCTGTTTAATGCCTTGGTGGCTCAGTGCATTCAGGAGTCCTAGGGTCTGTATCGTGACAGTAATGTTGCTGCCACATTTCATGGTCCTTTCCTCTCGACCGCCAATGCTGAGGCTGTTAAAGTAATGAGTCATTGAGCATGCATTTCATGGATTGTCATTCAGCTGGAACTCAGCCTTATATCCCACGTGAAGAGCAAGCGGAGATATTTCCCGGCACTTATTTAGTCGCATGTGTTGTAACCGTGAATGAAATGATAGACAGCTGCAGACAATAGTAGGGGACTGTCACTGGTTATATCAGTAAATATAATGTGATTACGATAGAGAAAGTATAATGTGCATCATTTGGGCTCGGCAGCGTTGTAGAATAAGCCCACCTCGTTTCCTGGCTGAGTGTCGTAAGATGCAACTGGACCGGGGTAGATTTGTTTCGGTGTGATCTGCGTTGTTTTTTTTGAGTTGTGTTTTGTTTGTGTTTTTTTCCTGTACTGTTTCGTGTGTCAGTATCAGTCAAGTGATTGGCTGTGAAGACCGCATCTAGATTGTGATGATGTCCTAGATTGTGTAGGGTGAGACGTTAAACTGTGCTCCAACTCCAAATGCACTGAATAGTGAATAGCTCACGGTCAGCTTTGTGTAGCACATGTAACAATAAAGAAGGAGATGAAACAAAAGCCTGCGAGCAGTATGTTCAGTACTGTGAAGGCAGTCTGTTGGAACCAGAAGACTACGGAGGAAAGGATTTGTGGAACGAAAAGATTTTAAGACTTGAGCGAAAGACCGAGGGAGTGTTAGATAGTGAGAGCAAAGGTGGTGACTGTGATGAGGTGATGTGTGCCAAATGAGGTGAACCAGGAGGAGAGTGAACAGGATGTGATAAACGCAATGAAGAAGGACAATAGGACACTGATACCACAGGTACGGTGATTCATATCAAAAAGAGTGGTTTGTAGTGAGGAAGATGCGGATGGTCAAGCGAAGGTAACAACACAAAATACTGTAAATTTTGCACCGCTCATTGTTTTCTGTCTCAAAACAGCACGTGTGCTTGTATCATGTTGAGTCGAACTTTTATTTTTTTTCTCGATTGTAATAAGTTGAGATAAATAGAAGCCGTCGTTATGTTGTAGCTAGTAAGACGATGATGTGGTGTGATGTGATGTGACGTGTAGATCGTTGTCTGTCGCTGCCGAAGCCGACACACAACCGCACTCATAGCACTCGGACTGTCGCACGTTTGTTGAAGAAGTTGAACTATTTCTCTCATCTAGAACAGTTGTACATATGGCCTGTGAACTGTATATGTGTCGGGTGAATCAAGGGTCATTATATCAGCGTTGACTGCAGGCTAACATGTGACATTATCAGCTGATTGTGCACTAGTCATCGTCACTGCATCTAATGATTCACTGGGGCCCAAATCAGATGTAATATTTTCATAGGTTTATTGTGCGGTTTTTGTTTCAGCTGTATGGTAAGCTTTTTTTAAGGGTAAGATTTTTTAAGTGCAGTTCTTACAGACTGTTGATGTTTAATTCGAAGGCTAATGATGACCCGTTGTTAAGGTGCTTGCTATTTTGTGACTACTTGTGAGATTACAATCAAGTCAGTCACTACAAATTTGAAGTGAGGTGCCCACTTAGTCCAGTCCAAGTCCAAGATCCATGAAGGCAGTTCAAATGGAACCAGAAAGACTAGAGTGAAAGGTCGAGGGAGTGATAGATGATGAGAGCGAAGGTGGTGACTGTGATGAGGTGATATGCGCAGGATGAGGTGAATCAGGAGAAGAGTGAACAGAATGAGGTTGGCGGAATGAAGAAGGGAGTTGATTCCACTCATAATTCTATAGTAAAACCCTTAATTTTTGCGTGCATTCTATGCCACTATTTTCAGGTGCAAATATTGATACTGGTCGTTAGTAATATTTCCTCCTGACAACATATAATCTTGCAGTAGACCCACCACTGGAAGCAATTTGCTTTGTCCATATTTAGGCTCTGACCTATGCAGTAGTGTCAGCATGTGCAGTGTGGCAGAAAATTGAATTTATTGCAGTCTTTTTACATCTGTTGTTTAATCACATAAATTCCTCTACTGATTTGAACTTTCAGCTTACCAAAATAAAATGGTTAATGCATTAAAATAAATTAATACACAAAAACCTGAAATTTAAGTATAGTATTTTGCATAGGAGATTCCTTAAAGAGACTGACATCCTTTTCATCAGAGTGAGTTAGAAAAGAATCGGGAGAAATGGTATGAAGTCCTGTCAGTAGATCCCTGGTTGCCGTAGGTGTGGTCTTACCTTGGCAAGATAGATGAATTGAGGCCTCTGTGCAAGGTATGGCATCGTTGTCCCGGTCACTGGCCAGTATGAGCTGGCACGGGTTCATGTGTAAAATTTTCACTGAACTGTCAGTGAATATCTACATTTTTGGAATTTTTTTGTAGTAATTGCTAAAAAGATTTTGCAATTGAGTTGTCTATAGCAGATTGGGCCCCAGCTGTCTCTACTGCAATATTGTCTGTCTGTGTTCCTGCACAAAGTGATAACTGTTTGTTATGCGTCGCACCGCCTGAAGCTATCCACCGGTTGGATCAATCATATGACTAGGAACTTGATACTGATTTTAATCATTCTCTCGCACATTGTAATTTCAAGTGTTGGGTCTTTGTACAAACTTGACTGTTGAGTTAGTCACAATTACTCCACACATT
>Ga0209680_1000501_pt1 | contig 10951 bp, 6 predicted proteins | sample WorMetLIZISLAND1_FD_187413 | JGI IMG/M metagenome (GOLD analysis project Ga0209680, IMG submission 187413) | Marine gutless worms symbiont microbial communities from Max Planck institute for Marine Microbiology, Germany - Olavius loisae LIZARD... ... | reverse complement strand
GGCCGAACTGCCACAGTTCACGCTACGAACCACACAGGCAGACCACAAAACCGGCCGAGCTGACACTGTTCACACTACGAACCACACAGGCAGACCACACGACCGGCCGTACTGTCAACACAGGTAGACCACAAGACTGGCCGAGCTGACACTGTTCACACTACGAACCACACAGGCAGACCACAAGACTGGCCGAACTGTCACAGTTCACACTACGAACTACACAGGTAGACCACAAGACTGGCCGAACTGTCACAGTTCACGCTACGAACTACACAGGCAAGACTGGCCGAACTGTCACTGTTGACACTACGAACTACACAGGCAGACCACAAGACCGGCCGAGCTGACACTGGACACTGTTCACGCTACGAACCACACAGGCAGACCACAAGACCGGCCAAACTGTCAGTTCACACCAGCCGAGCTGTCACTCTTCACACTAAGACCAAATTTCATATTTGTACATTAAATTAGTCATTTTCCAATTCTTACACATGATAATCGACTTGAAGTGTAAAGCAGGCGCAGACTGACAACACACTACACAGCATGTATTATAATAACATCATTGAAACTGCTTAAAGTTTCATGATTCAGGATGAGCCTTGATGAACTGTTAAGCTCTACGTTGTGCTTCAAAATAATTGGCACCCTTTTTACTTCAACAATAACTAAGTCAAATGTTGACTGATTTTAATGATATTTGGTGGGAAAATACCTGACTCTATTTGCAATAAAATGTTATATGCCTTTCGCTCTATGGTATAACATATGCATAGATATCATGATATCTGAAACGGTAAGTTTTTTTAAAGCAATTACGACAAGCGATGCAAGGAAGAACGATGCAAAGCATACAAGCGAAATATGCTAACTGGATTGTATTGAGCAGTGTTTTTACGTCCCTGCCAACACAGTATAGGTTATATGGGAAACGGTTTTTACAGGTCAAAGGACCCAACCAACAGTATCAAAGTACTGAAGGAACAAATAGTACACAGACAAATCAAACATACAATAAGCAAACATGAACACAAAACACAGCAAGTCCCCTAGTCTACACTAATGTGGGGTGACGGCTCCCACAGAAGGCAGGGTTGCCAGGCCTGAACGGCGGTGGGGCTGCCGATGCAGTAACGCCAAAATATTCAAATAATTCAGTAATGTGTTCAGTGAGCTTAAAGCCCAACATTTATCTGGAAACTCATTAATAAGTTTTTTCTCACCGTAACCTTAAAAATATACAGATTTTCCATCAGAATTCGATCGTCGTCGGTGAAAACCATGTTTACGTTAATGCGTCGTCTGCTACCCAGGCAACGTGCGCAAGTGCACCTTGAATTAAATAAGAGAATACCACTTAGCCCAAGTTAGCCGTGACATTAGCAAACACCTGTCACGCAAGTAATTTAATCCAAAATTGCATAATTTCACAGAAGCAACTTAATTGCCATCACAAAGGCTGCGTGATTCGCGATGTTTCCATTGTTGCATCGTTGTAATGGAAAAACATTTAATGTCATTTTAAAACGTCAAAATAGTGATGCTTAATGACCGTTAACCTCACATGTTGCACACGGTTATGTTGCAAATAGAGTCAGGTATACTCCCACCAAATATCATTACAATCGGTCAACATTTGAGTTAGTTATTGTTAAAAGAAAAAGAATGCCAATTTTTTTTGAAACACAGTGTATATTATAACTAACGGTATGATACTAACGTAAAACTACTGATCTGCCAACGACGAGTCCTCCAAAGGGGATGATGCAGCAGCAGTAGTTCAACGATACAGCGACGAGTCCTGCTGACACACGGATGATGCGGCAGCAGCAAACACACAGACGAGCCTGCCAACAGACAACATTTGGTCAAACTACCGAAAGCAACGACAAAAAAACAACACTTAACAAATAACACGATAGAAGTCAACTCATCACGAGCGTCCAGTGAAGTTGATTCCTTTTGTCAATTGTGGATAATTAGCTCGTCTTATGTCTTAATGTTGTTGTCGAAGCGAAATAATCAGTCATAAATTGGGCTAATACAGTCCGGTGTTGCCAAGTGCGGTTAACGGTCACAATGTTTACATATTTTATTTCGAGAGACGCTCTCCCCAAACCCCACCGCGGTTTAAGTAATAAACTAACACTAACCATAACCTCTAAGCACAGCATAAGACGCGAAGTCGAGTATTCTCATTACAACGTGTTTGTGGCAGTGCTGTGTGTATTGTGTTTTTTTTTCATTTTTTTGATTTCAAATCGAATAGAATGGAATAGTTATCGTCGGTCTCAAAAGTCACCAATAATAAGTACTGGTTAAATAAATTCAACTGTTTTATGGCACCGCACTGTCATGGTTTCTGTTGTATGAGTTTCAGTACTTGGTGGTCCATAATGGGCCAACAGATGACTTCATATTTGTTGATTGCTAGGCATGCTTGTTAAGGTGAAAAACCAGCGTCATTCTGTTAAATTAGTAAGAAGTTGGTGACTGTAAGTATTCAAAAATTTTCAATAATTGTGCTCGTTTTTGGAATAGAGTCAAATACTGAAGTAACTATTCTATTCGATTTGAAATTTCGAATATTCGCACAGCACTAGTTTGTGGTATGGGCAATAAGCGGCTTTCCATACATAGGATGGTAGCGCCATGCGGCGGCAAGCACGCCAGCTGGGGTGCTCGTACTTTTCAACTGCTTTGGTACTTCAATGTGTAAACAGATGCTATGTTTTTGTTTTTATTTTATTTCCATGTTGTAATTTGTAATCATGTAATTTAATTTCCTTTCACTCATTAAGCATACCATAAGTGCATACCAGTACTGAACACTTTTATTGACTCCTACACTGTATGTCAACGATACGACTCAATCTATTCAGCAACCGAAGCTGCCTCCTGCCTATACAACTTAAAGGACACAGCCACTGCACTTGGCCTCCAAGTCTCATGGCCAAAAACAAAGCTTCAGAACCTTGGCGCTAGTACTCAACTAGCTAGCATCGTAGTAGATGGAAACGCTGTTGAAAGCGTGGACAACTTTATCTGCCTTGGAAGCGTTTTCACCTCCGATGGCTATTGCCGCCCAGACATTAACAGACGTATCGAACGAGTGTCGTCAGTAATGTCATCGCTCCAACACATTTGGAATAACCAACGCCTTTCACTCACCACAAAAACGCGCATTTACCATGCCCTGGTGCAGTCTGTATTATTATATGCAGTCCACTGATTCCAGGGCCCTCGAGGCTTTTCATATGAAGTGTCAAAGGCAACTGCTGCATCCACTGTGACTGCTGTCTGCTACATAAACAGCTGCGATGATGTCAGAGAGACTACAGTCTGCCACTAGAACACAGCACAACACCAGCTGACATACACCGGGCAGCTCTGCGGCATCTACTCTGACACATACTATGCCAGACTGGGTTAAGCCGTCATTTGTAATTTTTGACATCCAGGCACCACGATGTCATAAATTTCAGCTATACTGTATCCTGACGAGACAGACATACAGTTCCATTCTGTCGCTGCCGAGGAACTGTAACAGCAGCACAAATACCACCATCCTAAGTTCTTACAACCAGCCAACCTGACTACCTACACAATGTCATCTGTGCTCAGTCTTCAGGTAAAGCCCACTCCTCTGTTGTCACCATAGCTCGACCATCCGCATCTTCATCGTTACATATCACCAACCGCTGTTTCACATATGCATCACTCTACCTGTGGAATCAGCTCTCTTCTTCATTCCGTTAACCTCATTCTGTTCACTGTCCTCCTGCTTCACCTCATCCTGCACATATCACCTCATCACAGTCACAACCTTCACTCTCATCACCTATCACTGCCTCTACTTTTCACTCCAGACTTAAAACTCATCTCTTTCACAAATCCTTTCCACCATAGTCACTCTTATTCCTTCTGGACTGACTTCAAGGATCTTAACGTGCAATGAATTAAAGGGGCACTGACGTTTGTTTGTTTCAGTTGCTTCTTTTTTATATTTTTTTCTGGCTACATGTGCTAGATAAAGCTGAATACTCAGCTTTCGAGTCTGCGTTAAACTCTCCTATCGTATTGTATTGTCACTAAGTCAGCAGACAAAACAGTCAGACATTTCCTGTGCCAGACTGTGTTAAGCCGTCATTTGTAATTTTTGACATCCGTACACTCTGATGCCAAATTTCAGCTATACTGAATCCAGACGAGAGAGACAGACATTCTGTCACTGCCGAGAAGCTGTAATAGCAACAGAAACACCAGCGTAAGACGTCAGTCAGCACAACACATCATATCACCTGCAGTATGGCCAAATATCACAACATTGCCGAACTGAGCACAACCCTTCGGCCGACTAGTTCGGCCAAACATTGGCGCAATCTAACTTTGGCGCATCTCTACTATTTAGATCCTTGGGAATGCCCTGCAGCAATATCTGCAGAGTAGATATTCTACGACTAAAAGCAACATGTTTCAGTATGTCAATGGGGAATGAGCCGAGCCACTTAAGAGCTTGCCCACTGGCACCTAAAGACTCCTTCACACTCTGTAGGATGATCTCATAGTGCACGGTGTCAAAGGCGACACTCACGTGCAGTAGGCCCAGTATTGTCACTTCTAACACTCGCCGGCGTCAATCATGCATCAGACGACCTTCAAGCATGCAGTTTCAAAAAAGTGACCTTGATAGTAAGCCAACTGCACATGAGACATCACACTGTTCAGTCAGATACGCCCTCTGAACATCATGATAGAGCGTCAACGATCTATCGCAGGGCAACATCATACACACCAAAAATTTGGGTAGCTGTCATACAATCTGCCATCTTCGCTCGTACAGAGTGGCAATGATATGACTGTTAAAAGTGGCCTGGTCTATTTTCTTCTATGGCCGACATGAGTAACCTGCCAGATACAAGCAAGATAGATTGGACGCGAACTGGCACATGATCAACGACTGATCAGACATGACATTCGGCGAATCAGCAGGACAGCCTGGTTGACAAAAGTAACAACAGGTTAAGCTAGATAAGTTCTTGATGGGCTAGCCATCTCAGAGCTATGGGATGTCACCAGATCAGGTGTCGCACAATTATTACTTGCAGCCCCACGTCAGCCAGCACACCAGTCTTAAGGCCGAGACTCGATTTACCTATGCTGGAGGGACGGAAGGCTGACTTGACATAGGTGGCAGTGATTATGGTCTGACCGGCAACCAAACCCATGACTGCTTCACAGAAAGTCTAACGCCAAACCGCTGAAACTCGGAAACTCAACACTTTTAGTCGACTAGACTAACACAAAAACTCAAATTAAAACAGCTGTGCCAGACCGAGATGAGCCGTCATTTGTAAATTTTGCCATCCGGGCACTCTGATGCTCAGCACTAAGTGTCACAGTGCCCGGATGTCAAAAATTACACATGACAGTTTATCATGGTCTGGCACAGGATGCTTTATAGCCGCAAATTTTGATATCTGGGCACTCTGACGTGGCTGTATTGACACTGCAGGCAGGTCGCAAGTTTACCAGTAATAATAATCAGTAATCACCAGCAAAACACACTATACAACACACGCAAGCGTCGCCCGTATAGCCTATACTGTGTTGGTGGAGACGTTAAACCATGCTCAATCAAACAAGCAATTTACAACTAACTAGTTTGGTAGTAACTTACATCATGGCAACAGACACTTTTTAAGGTACCCTGTGTAGTACACAACTGTTATTACAGGGAATTGTTTGGTGCTTACGTAAAACAAGTTAGTTGACGAACAATGTAAAGCAGACAACTGCGACAGGAGAACGATGTTGACAGACAATGGCTAAGACGTCCAGACACACAACAGAATCAAGGGCTGGCACAACAAAGTCACACGTCGACTGGTGACGAACAGTTTCTCCACAAGACTGTGTTAAGCCGTCTTTTGTAATTTTTGATATCCGGGCACTCTTAGGTCAAAAATTTCAGCTATAATCAAGCCTCATGATGCAGACAGACAGTTTCTGTATCAGATAGCGTTAAGCCGTCATTAGGGCTGACGTATCCGGGTAATTTATTACCCGGGTACCCGTCGGGTAATACGACAGGACCCGGGTACCCGACCGGAAACGGAAGTAGGAAGTAAATAAGTAAATAAAGATAGTATATGGCCCATATATAGCCAATAACCCCTATAATTGCAGAGGCTTATATAATATTGTTCAATTTAATAACAATATTTATGCATACATTTTTGTTTTTTTTATTTGCTGTTAAAATATTGAGAAATATGAAATAAACTTGTGATACTGCTGTTTGATTTTTGAGTTAGTCCCTATGCATTAGAAATAATGCAGCTACGCCTTCATCTTTAGCCACTGAATGTACTTTTCAAGTCAACGATACATGTTGATGTTCCTTGCCGGGTTTATTATCTGCCGTACATTTCTTCACTAGGGGCCTTCATATGCATGTTGCATGCTTAGCATTAGCTAGGCTTTCTTGTTTTACATCAGACATAGCGATTAATGACGCAATGTTGCGACTGCTACCACCTTTGGTAAATAAAGATGTACCACGTCTCAGAAAAGTAGCACATCATACTTTGCAAATATTTTTGTGCAGGGTTGACCGGTTGCAAAAATTTCAAAGACTACAGTTGCGTACCCGGGTACCGGCGGGTAGTAAAAAATTACCCGGGTAATTGACGGCTAGGGCTGCCGCCCGGGTGCGGGTACCCGGGCGGCAGCCCTAGCCGTCATGTGTAAATATTAACATCCGGGCCTGAAATGAAACACCAAAAATCATGAACATTAAAATACTCACAATACTATGCCGCACAGTTCACTGAATGTCGAACGCAGATGACGTCAGCAGCAAACAGCACGTGACACTGTTCATACACATACACACATCAGCAACACATAATTACAGATTACCGCTAGTAATACACTGAAAGGACAACACAAGTCACATTGCAGAATATAATTATTATACTTTTCCAGAGTTGTGATCTCTACACACAGCTGAATAGACCCCAAAGCCGTGGTTTAGAGTCTCTGACGGCTGGCTTACAATCCCTACGACTGGCTAGCTGGCTTAAGTCGTGGCTTATGGCTATTGATGACTTAGGGTGGCCGATAGTGGTAGCCACGGCTTACAGGTACAAACAACAAAATTAACTACTGCAAATTAGCATATTCAGTTTTTAGCCGACCGCACTAACGGTCGCGCTTACAGTACAGTGTAACATCTGTCTGTCGTATCGCGGTCGTTATCGTCGTCTGTAGCGTTATGTATTCTGGCTAAACAGTGCGTCCTAGAGCAACAGTTACTATAGACAGCCTATAGGATGTCGTATATGAGAAATCGATTGACCTTTGTTTAGATGTTGTATCAAGGTCATGCCAACCATTGCGTCACATTCACCACTGAATGTCTTGGAAACCATCAGAGATAAAGGCTTGGTTCCAAAGGACCACCGACAGAAAATGGCCTATGGATTATCAAATATTCACATGGTCGATGACGTCGCGTGACACCGAAAGGTCAAACTCATGATCCCAATACGCTTAAGAGCGCACTATCTTGAAAATAGCTGGAGATGCAATTTAGCACTAAACGCTAATTACTAGATAGTCTCCTGTGAGGCTATCCTAGCGACAGCTTGGCTGCTTCATGTAACATCAATGTATCTAATTTATTATGTCCAATGCATGACCAAAAAATTGTAATTCCTCTGTTCGTCAATTAGCAGAACAAACAAAGTTCAGGAAATAGTAAGTCTAAAATGTTGGTCAACAGTAGATGTCAGGTTTATAGGCCTAAGCACATTTGACATGGTGTTGTTCACTCACGATAACTATGATGCGGGATGCTTAGCACACCACATCATAGTTGTCATGAATGAACACCATGTCCACTTTATATGGTGCCATTGATGATTTTTTGGAATTCAACATGTAGCCCTGCTGTGCTAAACATGGACTCCAACGGCACACTATGGTACATGTGTCGCGTGCTAGTACAGGTACTCTACAGATAAAATTGTGTTATGCAGTATAAATATTCTCTTTTTATACTAATCAATTTAGTGATTAATCGATAATATGTGAAGGAGAAAGCTTTAACTTGCGCCTGCTTATGCGACTTAGAATACGGCTTACGTTTTCGCCGGTGTTGCTTAAAAATTTTGTGGCGGCTTGTGGCTTAGCACGTTCCACAGCGGCTTACAACGGCGGCTTTGGGTCTACAGACGAACAACATTACTTCAGCATACACTGATAAAGCTGATTGACTGGTTTCTGCTTACTCTACCATCTCTGTACGTGAAAAAGATTGCGCGCACTGTGGCGACATTTTAAGTTTTTAGCACGACTGGCCGCCATTTGCTCATCATCGCCTCACCTTGGCTATGGGTAAAAAGCGGGAATGCGGAAGTGCGGGATGCAGAAGTTACAACGGGTAAAAAGGGGAAATTAGGCGGAAGGTCTCCCCGTCTCCCGCCTTTTACCAGGTCACGACGAAATCGACTAAACGTTTCCAGTGGGTATAATGCGGGAGTGCGGGAGTCTGACTATCACAGATTTGTAAGATATAATGAAACTCACGATGATGGTGATGCAGTCGCTATTGCAAGAAGGGCTGCAAAAAAGATTTTTTTAGGTTTTTAGGTTTTAGATTTTTAAAGTTTTCTGTAGGTACAAAGCGTTCATTGAAAATTCGATTTAAAAATTTGCGGAGCACTTTTGCAACCACAGAAACAAGTTAATAGGCCTAGATTTTATTATGAAAGTGGTTGGGCAGCTCTGTTGCCATTACGTACTAGTTGTCAAGTTACAAAGTTTATTACACAGTGCCTATAGTGACACGGCTGCTGTGACGCCGTGCAGTAGGCGTAGTAAGTATGTGAATCGTGAATTGGGAAAAATGAATAAAGATCTCGATATCTATGTCCCTAACTACAGCTACACTACATCCACTGCATTATGCACTAAGATTGCAAAAAAATTATAGCTAACATTTTGTATTCACCGTTTTTAAACGTGTTTAATTTCGTCCACGTTTTTAACGTTTTTTAACCTTTTTATTTGTAATTAGTTCTTTACTTACTTAGAATTACTATGTGCGAACATTTGTGATAAATACGTCATCTGCATTACGCTCATGTCGACGGACAGTCGCAGCTATCAAGACTAGTCCCGCATTTTATACTCCCGCTTATTACCCATTGTCCCGCACTTTTCTTCCGCATTTTCTTTACCGTTTTTACCCGTTGTCACTCCCGCATCCCACACTTCCGCTTTTTACCCATAGCCCCTCGCCTTACTATCCCGCCGGCGGCATGCGATGCGGCCTGCTGCAGTTAATATTCATACCCATACTACACATACAGATCGTCGTCAGCAAAAAAAACACAATGCGTCTTCCCACACTGTTAATAATTATCAATTAGCAGTATAAAACTGTCACAAATGTAACGCCTTTGTCTTACCCAAGCTAGCCCACAATACATTGCAATCAATTCTCTGCGTACAGGGCCAGCAATGTATCACATGAGTACAGGGCCGGCATAATTCAATCCAATCCCCATTCCCGATACGTTCACTCATGTGCAATTTGAGAATAACTATACTTTACAAATACTGATGATTTTTCACTAGATCTATAAGTAGATCCTTCATTTCGCCGAATCCCAAAAAAAGTACGTAGCAAGACTAAGAACACCAGGACACGGGGTCATTCGTTAAAGCTGACCACACAGTCGTCAAGGTTGAAATTGAAAAGGAACTGTTTTTCTGTCAGGGTCGTAAAACCATGCAACTCATTACCAGAAGCAATCGTGTCCTCGCCAAGTGTGAAGGCGTTAGCAGACCCCATGTTAACCCCAGCCAGTGAAGGCTGGTACTCGATTTACCTATGCCAAGGGATGGAAGGCTGAGTTAGCATAGCTGATTATGGCCCGGTCAGCAACCAAACCCATGAATGCTTGATAACAAGTCTGATGCCCAGCTGCTGCACAACCAAGACACCCAGGCACCAACAGACCTTGGAATAACAAGGTATTGCCATCTTCTGTGTTGGCTGCACAGCAGATTGCTGCAAGTCAAATCTATTCAGTAGCAGGGCCGCATGGCGGTCGCCAGTCAGCGAAAAAAGTTTAATAATTAGTTCCCTATTGTTTAAAGTAATACAAAAAACAGTGATTCACAGTTTATATGAAAACATCAAATTATCAATTATCGAAACGTATCAAAAATCACAAAAATACATACTTACATAAGAATTCAAGACAATTCACCAAATGTCGACACTACAAAGGTTCACCAAACTCAGCAATGAACCTGTTGATACACACACCAGCAACGGTTGATTACAGATTATCACTAGCAGCCACATGCAATGAGATGCCAGTCATTAACTACCTTCTAGTCTACTGTTCACCGTAATATGCTGATAGCACATCAGCGACCGCCGACCTGCAGTAAGATCAGTCGTGATCACCAGCAGCAATGCACTGTGACATGACAAAAACAAGAAGCCAAGCTGTCGCTAGGATAGCCGACCGTACTGCCAAAAATTGTAAGGGTCACGTGACATAGGCCACGCCTACTTTCGGGGAAATTATTTATGCGCCTGCTCGGCATTGCCCATACAAAGCCGTGTATCATATTTGAAATCTCTAGCTCAAGTAGTTTTAAAGATATGTTCGATCATATGCCAAAAATTGTAGGGGTCATGTGACCACGCCTACTTTCAGGGAAATTATTTGTGCGCCTGCTCGGCACTCCCGATACAAAGCGGCATACCAAATTTGAAGTCTCTAGCTCAAATAGTTTTCGAGATATTGCGCTCTAAGCGTATTGGGGTCACGAGTTTGACCTTTCAAGGTCACGTGACGTCATCGGTCACGTGACTATTCGATAGCCCATATGCCATTTCCTATTGGTAGTCCTTTGG
>Ga0209680_1000500_pt1 | contig 10954 bp, 7 predicted proteins | sample WorMetLIZISLAND1_FD_187413 | JGI IMG/M metagenome (GOLD analysis project Ga0209680, IMG submission 187413) | Marine gutless worms symbiont microbial communities from Max Planck institute for Marine Microbiology, Germany - Olavius loisae LIZARD... ... | reverse complement strand
ATTTAACAAGTCTCTAATTACTAGATAGTCTGTCGTGAGGCAGTACGGTCGGCTATCCTAGCGACAGCTTGGCTTCTTGTTCAATTTATAAGAACTTAATTCACAGCTTTATTCTGCATTATCTTACCTTCAAGAAACTTCAAAAAGCGTCAAATTCGGTTAAAATTTAGTGAACTTATGGTGCTAAATGTAATGTGCTACTTTTTTGAGACACGGTGTACATTCAATATTGCTAACCGCGGAGCTTTCGGTCTGTTGTGAGTCACTGATTGACTAGCGGATGACTGGTGTGTCATGGACGTCTTCACGGATGACTTGTGACGACCGGTAACACGAACTTGTGGAACATCGTCATGATGAGCTGGGTCACACGTATCTGCAGCGTCATCGCACGGCTCTGAAGTCTCCTCCGTCAAACTTCTGCCTGCATCTCGCTGTGACCCGGCATCACCGACTATTTCAGCTGGTCCAACTGCAGTACCAGACACCTCAAGGCTGGTCAGCTGCCTCGACTTGCCACTGCTTGACCGCGACGAAGAGGGACCTTGGCTTGAACTGGCAGCCGACTGCGGCGTGGACCTGTGCTGTACATCGCCCTGTTCGTCGTCGTCTCTGCCGTTCACTAAACACACAGGATGCTTTATAGATGTACCCATATGGCAACAGTGGGCGTCAAAGAGTTAAATGAGCCAAGTCCAGTGAGCGAGTCTCCTAGCTCATGTCAAAAACTTTGCATCTAGAAGTCGGAGTAGAGTTTAACACCTCACCCAACACAATCTAGATCTTTTCAGACGCGGTCTTCACAGCCAATCACTTGACTGATACTGACAAACAGCATAGGAAAATACACAAATTAAATACAACTCAATGCTTCCTGGTCCGTTACTCGTGCGATATACAGCCCTCCTGGATAATTACTGACAAATATCACAAAAATGAAGCAGTATCACAGGTGAAATGTTCTTGACGATAAAAGCAGAACGGGCATTTTGATCATTCTGGTTTTGGTTTGACGTAAATCGATTCACTTTTGACGAACATATGCGCGAAAACTATTTTTCTTTTCATTCGCAGTGACCTTGACTTTTGACCTTTAGACATCGAACTTGCTCCCCTTAATGTTACTCATGTCCAGCGCTATGTTTGCACTAAATCAGAAGTTTCTACAGCTTTCCTATTTCGAGAAAATCGGAGGCATGGGACGGTCAGATGGATGGACGAACAGATAGACGGGTGCAACACTTAATGCAGCCCCCTATGGAGGGCCACATAACAGAATTTCATGTATATCAAAAAATGAGGAAGAGTATCCAGTGTTTAGACAAACCCTGTAATGGGAAACCAGAGTCTCCACCAGCAATATCTCTGTTAGTCGCGGCAGACTCTATGCTGTCGTCATGCTCACCCTTTGCACCGTCACGACTCACGTTCCGCAGTTTCTTCTTGAACTCACGACTCGTTGTTTTGTAGTAGTACAAGTCCTTCTCCAGTTCAGCAATCCTGCACATGACGGACAACGGACAAAGAGATAATTGGCTCTATACAATGCTGTGCATGATCTTGACAGTATCAGTGAAGCTACTGTTTTACAACTACTGCTCGTCTTGCTTGACTAGCATGTCCTCGTGCAGATTTAACAAATAAATCATGTTATAGTTCTATGGTCGAAATACTTGCATCTCATCAAGGCTTAGACTCAGCTTAGCCGATGACACCAGCAGCACATTCACAGAGCAAACCATTCTGTCAAACTGTCCACACAGTCAAATGTACACTGTGCCAGAGACCATAGCAACAGACCATTGACATGCACACATGCATGCACACTGTTATTAATCAAATGCTTTTTGCACGTCAGTGACTGTCTCTTTAATTTTATTTCTCCATATTTCTTGACCTATAACCTGCAAGAAACAGAGTATTACACCCTATGAAATATATGCATCCATCAGCTATGTTGACTGATCCATTAGCATCATCGTAAGAAAGCACAAGTAACAAGGAAATACGTAAGTAAGTAAGCCAAGGTCTCGAAAGAATCCAAGGGCTTTGATGTCATCTGTGTCTATTGTTGCAGGATGTTTTATCGTGGATCAATTTGCACTCGAAAACAACCTATGGACTAGACTCTTATCAGTAACTACTGTCAGAAAACTTAGTTGTCAGAGAATCTAATTTCTATGACTGCTGACGAATGCGTCAACACAATAACACTACACTGGCAGTTATCACCTTGACTCCTTAGCTTTGATCTGCGCCTGCAGGTCATCAGTCTCCACGTCAGTCAACTGCCTCATCAGTAGCTCAATGCGATGCTCATATTGCTGCTGCTGCTGTGTGAGGCGCCGGTCGGCATCCATCGTTGCCTTCTCCACACATGACTCCAGCTCCGCTATCTTCACTATCTGCTCCTCGGACTTCATCTACACAGCCACCAGCCAGCACTCCACACATTACAGCTCACTTCAGAGACGATCTCTTGAGTGGTGCAAAACACCAGCCTTCTCAACCAATCACTTGGCTGATATTGACAAAACTAAACAGAACTACAACGAAACATAACACAAAAAACTTAACCCTTTGACATCCACTGTTGCAATATGGGTATAGCTATGCCTGTGCCAGCCGTCATTTGAATTTTTGACATCCAGACACTCTGACGCTCCTAGCTGTACACATATAACAACAGTGAGCATCAACCAGACTGCCAACATATGCAAAAACTGAAGGAAATGAAACTAAAGCCTGTTTCAGGAGCGTTTTACACCATCTGGCCAGGAAACGGACCATGCCTATTCTACAGCTCTCGAGATGTACATGGGCTAGGGTCAGCAACAGCAAATGCACATCGTATATGCCACTGCTCTTCAATGCTCTAGAATATACAATGGCACTAGACACTACCAACAGTTCTCCATAGACAGACCATTATGCCAACAAAGTGGACACAGAGTCAATGTGGTTTCCATGCTAATCAGATACAATGTAGATACAGAGAGAATGCTTCCTACTCTCACAAACTTCCCCTTTACTGGGGCTTGCATGTATCCGCATTCCACAACCTTTACACAAGGCAAAACTTATCAGCAGCACTTGTGCAATTGTTGTTGGGGAACTCGAGTGCACCGGTGGATTGTGGTTGTTGACACTTGGTCACTCAGATCTTGGCACATCACCACAGCAACTCCATGTAGAAACCAGCCTTCTATTTCATCAATGGCATGAAATAAAGACAAATGTAACTCGTCACAAATCCACACACAACCAATTCACCTCAAGTTCGGCTCGCTGCATCTGCAGGCGTCGTTGCAAGTCACGCAAATCCACCACTCGGTCAAAATATCGACTCAGAAGAGACTTCATCTCACTAACGGACAACGACTGCAGCTTCGCCAGACCGTGATGAGGCTTGCCAGCAGCGGCCGTCAGGCGCACCATAGAACGGCGAAGTTCGTTCTGTTTGCTGCTTATCGACTCGTTCCTAAACTCTATGGCAGCATCCATGGCGTCCAGCTGTTCCTCCAATTCGACCAACCTACAACAATCAACAGACTGCCATTAGTGCCATCATGTGCTCAATGCTATCTATATGCAACGTGTTTACCACTTAACATACCAGCATTCACCACATCTTCCTTTGCTGTAAATCAGTAAAGACAGCAAACTAAATCAGTAAATTGTACAGCTTCCTGGTGAGAACATCAGAGGAATAAACCAACAGAACAGGATCAGGAGTTGGAGGGGCAACTAAATGGGAAAACTGGGGTTACAATATTTTGTGGCCAAGTTGAGTAAGGTTTAAAGTCCCACTTTACTTAATTCAACCCCAAATAAGGTTTAACATGCCAATTTACTCAACTCTACCCCAAAATACTGTAACCTCAGTTAACAATATTTTGGACAGTCACACAAGGAAGATGGAGAACTCGCGCTATCAGTACTGGCAAGCACAGAAGGAAAGTTGCATCAACGAGAGCCAAAAGGGCAGTGTTAAATAATGGACTAAGAGCAAGTACATTCAACTGATGAAGACGTCAGTGAACCAAAGAGAATGGAGAAAGATGAACGGAATGGTCATCTGGTGTCATCAACCTCTGTTCAAGAAGTAAAGTATACGTAAAGTCATACAATATAAATCTATAATATAAATGTGCCTAAATGTATGAGTTGTCCATAGAGTTTATCAATGGAGTCAACTCAAAGTCGCTCAGTTCTCAGAGACTGCTGACGGGTTGTGCTCAGTCCTGCTTCAAACGTCCTGAGCAAAGCTGTGAGCCAAAGATGGAACGTTCAAGATAGTGGAACAGTCTTGCCCACAGCCACAGCCTGCTGTTGAAATGTCAAATACAGGGAGTTGCTCATCAGCAGATTAGCTGCCCACAAAGTAGAACATAAAGACAAGAAATATAACACAAACAAACGGTGATCGGTACCGTCTACTTTCGTCATCAGAGAGACTGTCGTTGGTCCGCGACTGTAACTCACTGCACTCAACTCTGAGTTGGTCTCGTGCTCGACGTAATGCATCAAGCTCGCTGCTTAGTTCACTGTGCTTCAGTGACGACGTCTCACACATCTCACGAGCCTTCTCTTCCATCTCATGCTCAACTGACTCCAGTCGGCTTGAAGCTCGCAGTATGTCCTAACACAGCATTACCACAATCACAAAAACAGTATACACTGTGCTGCAATAAAGTATGTAAACTATAAACCAGTGTAGCTATCGTCCGAACAGATTCCTTTCTAACATAAAATCTTGTGTGTAATATATGCTCACATATAGTGCACAATATTTTGGCCTATGTACCATTCAGACAGCTCACTCTGGCTTGTTAATGCAATGGTTAAGTGTTTGTAAAAATTATCACACATATAATACGCATTGCCTTCTTAAGTCCACAAAGTTAGGTCAAAACTGTGCATATCATGAGTGAGGTTTTATGGCAATCAGTTCATACAAATACTAGAAAAGCACACATCCCTGACAATAGCCCATTAGTACATAAACATTTGAGATATCATGCAAAATCTTCAACGTCCAGAGATAATCCAGATTCCGGATCTGGTGGATCAGACTTAACAATTAATAAGTTCTAGGAAGGTAAAACTGCTACCAACGAGCTTTTTTCTCAAAATCCAACTAAAACTTTCTGAAATATTCTGCTAATAGACATGCACAAACAAACAAACTTGACTTCAGAAACATAATTGCTCAATGCTGTCAGGGATAGATACATTTTTCAACAAAATTCACAGCATAGCAGAGCAAAGGTTTTACACTAAAAACTTGTGAAAACTATGAATAAAATACTAAGTAACCACTGTGTCATTCAGACAGTGACATGTGCAATCAAACAAATGCCGTACCTTACTGAGTACCTGACTTGATCTCAACTTCTTCATCTCCAGTTCACGTTTCTCCGCCAGCATCGCTTCCTTTCTTGCAACAATTTCCTCTCGCTGCTCAACCTCCTGAAGGTTTGTGCATAAACACACACACAGCAGACCATCAGTGGAGGTGCTGTACTGGACAAAAGTTTTCTAAAAAAAGCTCATCTTAAAACCGACAAGCAAACATCAGCTGTTAACAATCATCAATCATCATCATTTCTGTCATGCACCACTAGGTGTGTGTAGCACCAAACGTAGACATCAGTCTCCAGAGTGGACGATTATGAGCCACAACAATTGATTCTTCGGGGAGAGGTTACTGGATTTCAGGTCCTGATGGATAGTCTTCATCCATGTAGTACGAGGGCATCTTGGAGGTCTACTCCAGTTCCCAAAGAGGGAAGCTGTTGAGATCTTCTTGACATCTGTTTCATCTGGCATTTGGGCAGTGTGGCCAAACAGGGAGACATGCTGTGCTTGAACAATAGCCGAAAGGTGTGGTTGCTTGGCTGTCCATCTCAAATCATCGTTCTACAGATGGTGCTACCATTTGATTCTTAACAGCTTTTGCATACACCATTGATCTACAGCATCAATCTTCTGCGTGTGTGTGCATCTCTCTTGGTAACTGTCCAGCACTCACAGCCATACAGTAAATTCGGTAGAATGCAAGTATTATACAGCTTCGATAAAGAGAAATAAATTATCAAACCTTTGCAAGTTCTTCGGCTGCCTTTCGCTGCTGCAGAACCACCTCCATCTCCTGGTCCAACAAACGTCTCTGCTCCTCCAGCCGGTGGTGCTCGTCTCTGAAGCACACAACAGCAGCTGTCGACAAGACATGTCAGATGAAAGAACCTGTCACTGACGAGAGAAAGTATGTAGATAGGCAAGTGATGTCAGTTTATGTAATGCATTACATCTACACTTGCAATGCACAAAATGTGTTAACAGTTCAAGAAGAAGTGTGTCTTTAAGATAAGAGTTGTGTAAAGGCTGCCATGTTGACTGAAGCATCACACATCTGATGTGGTAAAGCACTGAAAGTCATCCGGTCAGTGACTGAGAATGCCCGACGGCCATACAAGCTAAGACACATTTTAGAACTGTCAGACAGTGATGCACCGCAGAGCACAGATGTTGTTCTGTGGTGATTTGAGCAACTGGTGTAATTCATTTGGTGAGTGCTGTTGCCACCACAGTTTTCAGCCAGTTGATTGCATCATCATCAGCCTCGCAGAGTCTCGTCAGCCGACCATTGAGCTGTGTTAGTGGACTTGAAGCGACCATGTGACCCATAGTCTGCCATTGGCGCTGTCACAGAGTTCAGATGCTGCAGGGTCCACTTGTGCAAGTTAGCATGACACGGTGTAATTAAACAGATGAACACAATGGAAGGTGATAAAACGTATGACAGCGTACACATTCTGGGTGTTGGTCAGAGGGATGCCAGCGCCGTGTAGACATCGCTGCATCTCCTTCACCTTGTTCTGTAGAATGCGTCTCTGTCGTTCACCGCTCATCTCAAGCTCACGCACTCTCTGCTGTTCTCTATGGATCTCTTGCTACATGCACACAACAGCATCAGTATCAGCCGTCTGTGTTGCCCGAAACCTTCCCAGAAATCATCTTGCTCTCTAGCTATTCACCATCCTAACCCAAGAAGAGCATGCTGGCATAGGCTAGTGAACAAAGGGCTGAAAGTGTGTAAAATGAAAATGACAACAGTTTGTTTAACTATCACTCTATCTGTCAAAAAATTGAATTTCAGAGCAGCACCTAGCTGTTGACAAATAACAACAGTGTATCTACACTATAAAGACGGTCAGGAATGTGTCTGCAAGTGGAATGCTAAGCCTACCACACGCAGACCCGACCATCAAGCAACATAGGCATTAGTTTACAAACTCATAGACTAATTCACTGCACTAATATACACCGTGTCCGGAAAAAACGCCCCCCAAACATGTAAAAAAACGCCCCCCAAACATGTCAAAATAACTTTATGAATAGAGAATGATAGCTATTATTTTTCTTTGTGTCACGAAAAGCCATCTAATTGCTATGTTTGTGAGAAATTTCACGACAACTAGCCTGTCCATTGCTGAGATATTGCTTTTTATAGAAAGATGGTCAAAAATTGCCATCGCCAACATTGCAAATTAACACATGCATAATGCTTACATATGCGCTGCCAATATTGACGTCAGAGTTAAGCATTTGCGCAATTATTGCATAAACAAAAACAAAATGGTAATCAGCAAAGAAGATCAAATGTTGATAAAGTTTTGCATCAAGAGAAAGGTTACGGTTCAAAGAAGTTATTAGCTGAATTTACAAACAAAGCGTTTGAACTGATGCCAACAGTGTTCATTGTGTTGGAAACTTCATTGAAATTTTAGACACAGTGCCTAACTGAGTGTTAGATAATGCTGTGTGGTATTAGATTGCGTTATATACTGTGCATGTTACAGCACTTGGGGGGAGGGGTTTTTTCCAGACACGACGTACATAATAATAAGATGGGAATGTGAAATGTGGAAACAAGTTGACTGATGATATGTTGACAAGTACTGTCAACGTACCTCCAGCTTAGCTTTCTGTTCATTTGCGGTCTTGACATGGTGCTGCAACTGCTCCTGTTGGCGCTTCATTTTCGCTATCCCAGCCTCCAGTTCCTGAACCCTGCCAGCCAATCACATCACAGTTGACATAATCACTGCGACCAATCACGATATGGCTCTAATAATAGTGCTACAATCCAAGCAACCAATCACACGTGTCTGCCCAACTAGTTCGTGATATACTAGTTTGAACTGTGTAATGTGGACTGGACACATAAAACAAAAGTTGTGTTGGCATCAGCAAGAAGAATAATAATACATGATTGTGTGCTGGTAACTGAGCAACAATAGTTCTTATCTTGCGCTGAACTATTAAGCAGCATATGTGTATGTGCCACTACTAGACAACGTCATCCATTTAACCAGGAATATATTTATTATATTATTATGCATATAACAGCCACTTCTTGAGTCACTACTCTAAGAGTGATTCAGTGTCATCTGCAGTGCTGTTAAGCTGCTGAGCACTGAATAAGCTGCTACATACCGGCATTCATACACATTCACTGCATAAGCTAGAATACAAACATTATTTCTTTTTAAACAATGGTGCAGCAACGGATTCTGAATATGAAACAATTCTCATTTCTAAAACTAAAAAAATAATAAATATTGAGCTGTCATATTATCATATGCAAATTAGTTGCCTTTTGCTGCTGTTCTGTGTGACATTCACTACTTCAGCGGTCTTCTCTGCTGCTTTCTGCCTTTTCCTCAGCGTAATGACGCGAGCCTTGGCGACCTCCATTTTCTTGCGAAATTCTCTGCATAACCAACATACAGCAGTCGCGATAATATCGGCCACAAATCACAGGCTGCTTCATGGGCAAATATACAAACTACCCGTGTCACTTCAGCTAATAGTCACTGAATTCACAACACACCTCAAGTGGTCGTTGGTTCATGATGAGTGCAAACAGCTATTAACAAATGCATTCGATCAACACGTGTTGACAGTTCAGCGACGGCAGCAATGTGATATACTTGAACACATTAATACGTACAGCACAACATTGCCGAAGCACTATTAATCCTCAACTCACTGCTGACATTGGATCCACGTTCAACTCATGCACATGCCAGTCAGTGGATAAGTGAGAGAGCAGATTCTTAATGACACATCAGCACAATTAGGCTATACAGCACCATTCAGGATGGTTCACGTTGGAAAATACAGGACAGAAGACAAATTAAAAATACAGACAATACACAAACTAAGCACAACCCAGAAATAGCAAACAACGCAAAACACAGCAAAACAAAACAATACTGGTTTAGTTGCCTTTTATGACACTCGGCCAGGAAACGAGGTGGGCTTATTCTACAATGTCCCCAAGCCCACACGAGGTCAGTCTGGGGATAAATAAACAATGATATACAACCAGTGACTTCCATGGTGGGCATCCAGCTGCTGATAAAGTTGGCATCAATCGCCTGCTATAAACAGTGGCGGCAATTGTCTAACTGAGATTCACATCAACATTATGACCAGTGTGAGGTGTGTGACACTGCACCACTTACTACAGACATCAGAGATGTTCACAAGGGACCACATTCTCGAAACTTCTTAGGAAAATCTTAGGAAGATTTCTCATCTTTGGACAATCTTTGACAATATTTGGGAAAAAACTAACCAGACACAATTTGGCTCTACTTACAAATTCATGATTTAACAACAACGTCACGTAATAACGTCCAAAACATGACGCAAAAATAAGTGTTAATAACAATTATTATTGCATTATTATTTCCTAATTCAAGATTATTGCTCTGCTAGATATTTTCCTATGATTTTCCTAAGGTAAGAAATCTTCCTAAGATTTTCCTAAGAAGTGTCGAGAATGTGGCCCAAGACTTACATCTGGAGCTGTTGTGTCTGCTGCTTGTCGTTACGTTCTCTGGCGATGGCTTCATCAAGTGCCTTCTGCAGGCTGCTCAGCTCGTGGAGCGCGGCTGATTTCTCTTCTTCCAGTGCACGAAGCTGTGCGTTGTACTGCTTGTTCATCTGCTCCGCCTCATGCCCTGTCTTCACTAACTGCTTTATCAGCTGCTCCTTGTACCTGCACAGTAGCGTGTTAACCCTGCCAACAGCCCGGCTGACAGCAGTGACAAATTCACTTCTTGTGATGTTAAAAGATGGCGACAATATCTTTCAATATTTACTAAACTCTGGGTCTTTAAGAAACAATGGATGACATCAATGATAATGCTATTGGCTCTAAACAGCTGTTATAACCAGGGGGTTGATATTGCCTGATGCTACACCTTGTTGTGGTATGTATATGTCCTGACTGGTGTACAGACGAGTACTACTACTGAAGAGCAGTGAAGATAACTGGGTGCAGGCTGGCTGTGTTAAGATAATACACCGTGTCCCAGATGAAAAGGGGCCACTTTACTTTTCGTCATAACTATTACAGTTGTTAAGTAATTGTCAAAATTTTTGAAGCTCGCAACTTCGCACGTTTGTCTGCATCTAGACCGTGAGTCAAAAAAAGGAGACACTATACTCTTGTCAATATCTTTGCTAAATACTGACCGATTTTCATAATTCTTTCACCGACGTACTCAGTTGGAACTGTGCAATAAAATTATTTAAAAAAATCCCACCACACCTCAGATGTGTTGCTACACTACCTTGTGAAATGTTAAAAACAGAAAAAACTAGCAATAATCTGAATCAAGTATCTTGTTTAACGATAAATCAACAAATTTTCAATGAACTTCACGAACCATATCTTAGGTAGCTAATGCAGTCAATCACAACAAATACTCAAAATGTTCTCCTCTAGCCCGAACGCAGGCACGCAGGTGTCTGCGCCACTGGTCGATGGCATCGTCGATCACGTTCTGTTGCAGTCCGGCCCAGACCTCAACCAGTCGCTCTCTCGACTCATTCATGTCCTTCACTTTTTCTGATAGACGCAATCTTGCATGAC
>Ga0209680_1000498_pt1 | contig 10962 bp, 11 predicted proteins | sample WorMetLIZISLAND1_FD_187413 | JGI IMG/M metagenome (GOLD analysis project Ga0209680, IMG submission 187413) | Marine gutless worms symbiont microbial communities from Max Planck institute for Marine Microbiology, Germany - Olavius loisae LIZARD... ... | reverse complement strand
CCGCCAATGACTGTCTGCCCAAAGTCTGACTATACATCAACCAGGCATTGTTTTAGCTCATTGATGTCACGTATGTGCTTCTGAGAAAAAATAGGGCTTGAAGACAGCCCCAAATTCTGTAATCGACCGGATTTAGGTCGGGGCTATTAGGTGGCCAGACGTTGGGAGAAATGAAATCAGGTGTGACCTGGTGCAAATGCTCGACGGTGGCACATACACGATGGGCAGACACGCTGAAATAGCACAGACGTTGGTCTGCACCGAGGTCTGCACGAGTGCAGTGGTTGCCATGGTAACAGTTGCAGCTGGTACTCTGCTGTGTAAATAATTTTTACCGTAAATTATCAAGGAATGTTGCAAGAACAATTCAATCAAATGGCATTGATATTGGTCGATGTTTGTGAAAGTTATTGGCCATAACATGTGTGCCCGTTTTTTAGGGGGGACACAGTGTACCGGTAGTAACTGTTCAGGTCACCTAGTGACTCCACCCGTGCCTCCGATTCAACGTTTCTTGCATTGACTCTGTCAGTGTTAGATGCTCACTTTTATGATGAAAGTTTTACGTATCTTCAAACAAATAATTTAAGATGCAGTACCCGTATAAGCAGCTTGTCACTGATGAACTGTTTGTTAATGTCCGGTGTCCACGCCTTCAGCCCTAGAGACGACAAACAGTGAACAGCATTGAACAACTGTATGCAGTGATCAAATGCACAAAGCAGCGTTAACAGTTTCACGGAAATACTAAGAATGGTACTATCATAGAGGCAGGCTTCACAAACATAGCCTTGTTTAGTCACAGCAGCAGTGAGTGACTGTCATCGACACAAGTTATCAATGGTCATCATTCCCATCTATCACAATTAGTCAGCCTCAACTCAACTCAACTTCATCGGTGGTCAATCAATCAATCAATCAATATTTTTTTAGAGTGGCTTAACTAGTAAAAACCACTGCTAAGACCACTGTAAGGAATGTATAGTTAGTGTCCAGGAAAGTTAGTTAATGTCCAGGAGATAGCCGGGAAATGATTTTGAAATAAGGTGGTACATGTCCCTCCTGACGACAGCAACACACAACTCATTACCTGTCACACAGTGGCCATCGATAGGATAATGCTGTGCTGTACTCTAGTGAATTCACTTGCCTAGAGATGAGTATGTAGATGACGTGTGATGGTAACAAACCCAGACAAACACAATGCAGAAAAACCTTCTGATGAGGCTAATGGAAAGACCTACACAGAGGCAAACCGACAGGCCGACCATTCTTCAACCTGTAAGCCAACGTTTGGTTCACCACCTTAATATGATAACATGTGGACTATCAAGGCACAGTTGCAGTCAGAAGATTACACACAATGGTTCTTATCTCTGTGACAAGTCTTCAGCGTCAGTGTTGAACCAAACCTCTCACCATCTAGTCACTGTTGGTTTGTCAAACACACAGCAATACCACTAACCACGTGTGACTGATGCAGTGTTACTGTGGTTTGCAGTCCAGTCTGCACCAGCTGCATTACTAGTCACTACTGATTGATTGATTGAGCAGTGTTTTACGTCCCGTCCAACACAGTATAGGTTATAAAAAAGTACTGAAGGAGAAGCTGTAAAGGAAAACAACACAAAAAACATGAAGAAAACAGAAAATACACACACACACACAAAATAGTATACAAATAACCGTTACACAAATAAACACAGCAAGTTCCCTAGTCTACAATAATATGGGGTGACTAGGGGACAGCTCCCACAGAGGGCAGGTTCGCTAGGCCTGAACGGCGGTGGGACTGCCGCCGCGGTACCCCCGTTTTACTTTAGTCACTACACTGCTACAACATCACCCACATTTAGCTTATATGTTACATACAAACAACACTTAGAACCATCAACAGAAAGCAGTGCAAGATCTCATCAATGACCGACTATGTGATGACATACGTAGAGCAATGGTGGCCAGGTAGTCGAGCTGGTCTGTTGGCAAACTGCGACCGGTGTGATGAATGAACAAGCCATTGAGCAGTCCGGCTACTTCAGACCACGTCACCGTGTCTCTGTACTTGAACGGCTTCCGATCCTACACAATCACTGATGTAATACCAAACGATCTGGTGCCACAGATCCAACTTGAACGCCAACATCACAAGTTATTACTATGGCTAAGACTATGGGTATGAGTACGACTAAGACTAAAACTAAGACTACTGCTAAGACTAAGGCAACTACTGCTGCTGTTACTATTACTGTTTTTGCCCACCAGCACAAAGATTGTCATTGTAGATATTAAATAACGTGTCAATGGCTACAACAGTGACTCATTTAATGGGCACTGTATCAAAAAGTTGACCAAGCAAATTTTGTTTGACTCAGTGGTATTGTAATATGTCATAAATCAACTGTACCAGTGCAACGGCCATATTGTTCCACAGTTACAGTGTACTGGACTACTGGCCAACTACGAGTACTTATGACAAAGTTCTGTTGCTAGTCTGGCTCTCTGCATGTATCCCCTGTGGTTACATACAAGACTGTCCACTATGCATGACACAGATTAAAATGTCGTCATAAATCTCAAAAACTTGGTCAAACTACTCCCATCAATTTCCATCCATGTCCATCCAGTGACTACCGGGCTTCAATGCCAACCACGTGTACGTGACAAAAAGCCAGCTTAACCAGTGTTGTTGTCAACGATGACAGATCCACAAAGCAAGAGCTAACAGCCAGAATATTACACGATAAACGTAATTCAGCTTAGACTCAATGCTGCAATGTAACGTAACATTATCAACGCAGTTAACAGTACTGTTGTCATTATATAACCACTGACGACAATATGTTCTTGGCACCTGCAAGGAAAAGGCGGCATCCCAGATAAGAGTTCCTTTGGCCATGATTTCCTGAGAAGTTTGACTCGTTAAAATGAGTGGCAGAGACACGACCTGAAACAGACATCACGACACATCACTGTCTGTGACAGCAGACTTGTCTTCAGCAGTCAGTTTGTTGTTTGTAATGTACTGTCAGTAGTGACAAATAAATTATATCTTATCTGACTACGTGAAAGACTCAGTCAAAATCATATCAAGATGTAGCCTATGACAAAATGCAGTGCACATTATGTTCAGGAGCCTATGACAAATGTTCAGGGTCCAAGATGATGGGGGGGGGGGTTCAGCCTTCAGCCTTCCTGTCTTCAATAACGCTGATCCCTCTCGCTATTTTGTCACAAGTTGCACTTTGCAAATTTTTCGTGTTCACAAGCCTGAAAGAGCTAAGTAACTTAGCATATCAACACGAACTGACTTCCAGACCGAAGCTGAATACTTTCACCAACCCTATGCACCTATCAACCCCATGAGAACACGACACAAACTGAAGCTGATGTGGCTAATGTATTGGCTCAAAGTGACAAACACTGACGTTAATGCGCACCCGCAGACTGATAGGTACGCCAAACATTGTGACCGTTGTGTAGAAGATAAATGCGTATTTCATCTCCGTCACGAGCTCATCATTCTTGGTGCGTTCTGTTGGACGACTGAAGTTCTTCAGTTGAATGCTGTTGAATTGTGCCGTCAGTGCTCCCGTTCGTCGGTCGACTGCAAACAGTCGCGGTGCTCCATTTGAAACTGCAAAGACACCCTTTTCTGGCAGAGAGCCGTCAGGAATGTCCTTTTCTTGAAAAATTTCCACTTGCACAGACGGTGGCGGATCACGATCCAACAACCCTAGACTTGTACCACCGAGGATACTGCAAACACAGTTTGGCAGCCAAATGCTCCAAGAAAAACTCAAGCAACCTGCACAGTAGAGACTTCTGGCAACAACAGTTGATTAGAAAAAAACAGATCAACTGAAACTCATGCATATACTGCAACCTCTCGGCTAGAGGCTGCACCTGTGTATAGGACACATCACTAACTTTTGTGTCAAATGTTAAGAGGTAGTTAACACCAATAGACAGGCTGCAGGTGTCATCGTTTATGTCATGCAGAACAATAACACGACTGACAATAGCAAGTAGTGCAATCAGGGTGTGAACTGATGAGGGTTGGGGCCCAGTAAGTAAGCAACGTAGATTTGTATAGTGCATAATCGCCAAAGCCCCTAATGCGCTGTACGCAGTAGTACTCAGAGAGAAAAAGATCCCAAACTACTTTATCAACCCCCTTACCCATTTAGTTACTAACTCTCACTGTTGCTGTTAACACTGTTATGACATTATGCAATGAAAGTTAAGCGGCTGACCGAACTGACAGATTGAAAGTCTGACTCTGCCGGCTGCTCACTTTGAGCACTCGGTCTGATATGTGGGTGTCGACAACGAACGCACTGCACAGCGCAAACACAGACAAAGACCTCTGCAAACATGTGCCACTGCAGCAACATAAATTGCATTAATAACAACAGTATGGTAACTAGCCAGCCCACCCAGGTTATGCCGACGACGGGTGCTGTAAATGTAATACTTTTGTGTAACATTGTTAACTGAATCAATGAGCAAAGGCTGTATCAAGCTACTTCTAAAATTTGCATTCACAAACGATGTCAGCTTTGCGAATTATACATGTGTAGTTCAATTTTACCCGGACCAGGTGTCAAAAGTCTACCTACGTGAATGCGCATTATAAACGAGAAATTACGAAAACTACTATTCCTGCAACAGTCAGCAATAGAAAAGTGTGACATAACATCATAAACAAATAAACGAACTGCTGTAGATGCAGCATGATGCAGCGATGTCGTAGGTCAGCCAAGACTTTCTCGAGCTTCTCCAGTGACGTGTCGCCGTTGTACTTCACTTTATTTAGAATGACGACGACTTCGGAAATTTGCTGTTCCACGCGGCAGAAGAGTCGACCGACGTCGCCACAGCTGAACACACAACAGATCTCACACTCAAACCTGCATACAGCTGCAAATACACGCATCCTTGTGTATGATCAATTGATCATCATTCAATATAACAAAACATAACATCATTTTTTACCACGCGTCGATCTGCTAAGCTTGGTAATAGCTATGGGCCTGACAGTCTGTCTGTCCGTCCATCTGTCATAATGTGGTGTAATTTTACACCACATTATGACCTACAATCAGGAAATTTTCACCAAATAGTAGTCCAAAGCCTCTAGTTCTTGGCAATGTAAAGATGTTGTGGAAATTTGAAAGGTATCACCCCAGCAAAACAATGTTCTACAGGTACCCTCATTCTCAGATGTGTAATGTATTCCTTTGCTGCAGTCATGCTGCTGCCATAACTATTATTAGAATGATGACATCATCACGTACTGGTGCAGACTGGTTATGACACTGTGCATTACTACACCATATAGATTACAGCCTCACAGTTTTTTTAGATAAACTGCCTGATGCCTCCGCAAACATTGCACGGAGTTGTAATTGTGAATTTGCAGCTATATGACACAAAATCCCAAAGTGGTGCATTTTAGAGACAAAGTTACTACAGAAAGCTAATAGAAAACCATAGGAAGGCTATCAAATAGTACCAGTTTCGATGACCCTGAGTGAATCTTGACCCGGATTTCAAAGTTACAGTATTTTCCATATCAAATATGTCTTAAAATGGTGCAGTACAGAGCCATAGTTACTACTAAACATTAATAGGAAGTCAGAAGAAAATTTTTTAAAGGCATGTGACTGACTGACACACAAACTGTAAAAATGTGTGTAAATAACCACGTTAACACAGGACAATGATGAATCTGGAGCCCAGTAAAGCACATGCTGAACAATGAACAGACTGGCAGAGTTTAGTTTCAGCATTAATTCTTTTGTGTAGGATGGCTGGTGACTATGAACTTACATTTTGTCGAGTGAGTCGAGTGTTGATGGGTCGACGTTCACTTGTGCTGCAATCATCCGCTTTTCCGCATCTTTCCAGCGTGCAATCTCTCTCCAGACGGCCAACAGAAGCTGCTCAAAGTTCTCAGCCATACCGAGGTGCTCTTCGGCAACAGTCTGCAACGAAGAATTCAACAAATATGAAAGCACTCACGGAGTCAAAACGTCCGCTTGGGCAGAAACAGTTCCGGAGATGCAGAATAAAATCACAAGCTGCTCAATAAGTTCATATCACCACAAACCTGAGACACATTCCTGTAATGAGTCATAATGATTTTGTGTGTTAAGTTGATTAATGATAGAGACGGTTAACACATGCAGGGGATTATGTATTTATGTATTACGTCTGTCTGTTTATGCTTATGTGTTTAATAGAGGTGATTAATTTTTGAGCAGACGATGCTCAAAAATTAATCACATGTATTAAGTTAAAATAGGAACTATAACTGTGAATTTCAAGGTTATGAAACAAACACACAAACATAAACAGACAGACCAAATACATATGCAACACTCAATTTTCCATCTAATTTTTCTCAACTTAACTTATGCAAAACATACACGTGACTTACGTGTGGACTTAGGAAGAACTTAGGAAAATCTTAGGATTCTTTGCAAATCAGACCCAGGCCCCTGATATCAAAGTGATATGATGATGATATTTCTAACTAGTCCACTTTCCATGCGCTGCTTCAGTGTAAGAAATGACGCCAGTAGGCAGCAAAGTGACAATGAACTGCATCATGGACTTACCACTCTTTGTTGACAGTTCTGCTGAATCTTAAGATTCTTTTCTCTTTCCTTTTCTTCAATATCAGCGTTCCAAACTTCCACATCTTCAATCGACAATCCTGCTTGCAGTTCCTGTAGCTGTTCACTAACAGGCTGTAGCTGGTCTAACACAAGCAATTCCAGACACATGCACCAGTTCAAACAGTAGACAGCAGTGTGTGCAACTTCAACTCAAACAATTTCCTTCTCTCATCACTGCTAGTTCCAACACAACCACCACTGAACATCGTTTCTTAACTTCACCAGAAACAAGCCATAGTAGCCTCAAATATTATATATTTATCATTAAAATTGTCTACAGAGGACAAAGTCTAAAACATGAACCGAACACCACAACATAAACTACTGACAAAAACAGCAATAAGCCACGGATACGGGGCCTGTGTATCGTGTGGTATGCCTGTTTACTCCCCAGCTTTCGCTGGTACTCATTAACCGACCCCCGGAGGGATGGCACGCTGAGTTGGCGTTGGTACACAGCAGCCAAGGGCAGGATTCGAACCCATGACCTCGCGGTCGCAAGTCCGGCACCGTACCACTCGGCCGCCGTGTACCATGATTCAAAATATGCTGCCATATTATTGCAACAACAAGTATGTAGTTGATATGTATTGAGTTTTTCGGATGTAATAAATTTAAAAAAAGACACACAATTTAATCTTCAGTCTTCACTAGACAGACCTTAATGCTGTCAGAATATAGGCAAAGTTAGTGTCATTGCCTGGTACTTCATCGTGTGGACAGTTCTTGCCAATAGAACAGTTAGTCGTGAACCCAAGTTAAGTCAGATACTGACAATTGTAAATAATCAGAACACGCAGTCAATCCTAAATAAGTGCATCTGGTAAATTAGTAAGTCGAAAACTGGAAATCAACAATTTTCACAGTTCAGTAAGTAAATGCAGTAATCATTTGGTTCATTTTCCATAACTTTCCAGGACCTACACCTGATTCCATGACTTTCCAGATCTAGAAAATTTGAATTCCATGACTCCACAATCCCCATACGCAGCCTTAAAGCCCGCCAAGCTGGCCGACCCATAGTCATCACCCCAGCAACTGACCATCACTGTCTATCAGATGTTACTGAGATATGTCACAGGGCGTGAACTAACAGCTCCAGATAGTAGTGGTGAGACTACAGTATAACACATCACACAATTCTGTAGCAAAATTTACCGTTAATTTGTTTATATTCCAGCACAAACTTGTCCTGCATAGCAGCCAGCTCATCAGCTCTGCTTTTGACCAACTGTTGTTAACAAACAACAACAAACGGTTCAATCTAACAAAACCATTCACGTGCAAGTTTACTACAAAACATGGTGTATTCTGTGTAATAACTTGTGTAACTGCAAATAATTTAATAAACTAATTATCACTTAGATGACGCGGTTTATTAAGTATAATTTAAAAACTAATAGCAGGTGCAATTAAATGTAATGTAATAGATTTGTTAACGCATCCAGGTTAAGAAAAAACAAATCTCATGTGCAGAAAAAACTGTATTGATCATGTAAACCAATTCAAGATGGCTAGAGGCCTATGCTCTAATGTTGAAAAATATTTTCCACTGTGATTTAAATTTATTCTTTTATTACAGCATAAAACAAACTGAAGTTTTTGATGTGATAACCATATCAATTTTCCTGACAGTCAATGTGCCACCCTTAAAGGTGTCTTCCCGATTCGCCGAAACCCGATTCGCCGAAATTAGGGTTAGGGTTTTTGGTTAGGGTTAGGCTTAGGTTGGGGTTATGGTTTAGGGTTAGGCTTAGGGTTTAGAGTCATGGTTAGGGTTAGGCTTAAGGTTAGGGTTAGGGTTTAGGGTTAGGGGGTTAGGATTAGGGTTTTGACAAATTGGGTTTTGGCGAAAGACCGAACTCTTTGAAATACTGCCGTTTTGTTCAGTAAACACTGGTTGTTTTGTTGAGTACAATACGTGTTATGTGCTACATTTTGTAACTGCAATTATATTACGCCGTATACAAAGAATATTTATGAAATATGCAATTGCAAACCACATCGCATCGCCTGAAAGCAAATTTCGTAATGAATACAGCGATGTAATTTTCATTCAAATCGATCAACATTTGAAAAAGTTATTGCAAAAATACAAACGGGTCCCGATTTTATGAATCACGGTGTATATAAACCATTATGACTACTCATTAGCAAATTATAGATGCCAACCAACATCAAGATTATCTTCCACAAATATTTGCAAAAGACCAAAATACTAACATGTATAAGGCGTTCCAATGAATCAATCGATTTCTTAATTTCTGTTTCCTCCTGCAGAGGGCGCAGCGACTGACATTTCCTCTTTAGTTCACCATTATTCTACAAATAACAAACACATTTCCAGATATAAGTCATTATTTTTGTCATGTAAACCTTACAATATGGCAACCATTAAATCAAATTTAAATTGTAAATTATGTCCGATGCGAATTTTTTTTTTACAAATTTCAAATAATCTGAAATAACAAGAGCATAAAACTATTCACAGAAGACAGAATAGAAATGAAAAAATACAGAAAAAGTCACTAAATTCTGATTTCTCATTAGTGACACATAATGCGCTAAAATAAAATATGTAGTGGGCAAAATCAACACACACGCATTACCACATAATGCTGCAACTTTAAGACCCTTGCAGTCTTAGTCTTAAATTAGGAACTAATTCTTCTTTTCCTATCACTGCTTTCCTCCTACTATCTTTTCCAGAGTTAGCCTACGTTTATGCCAGGATCATAAGGGTCCAACAGGGGGAACCTTTGGGAATTTATGGATCAAAATTTATAAAAGCCGAACGCACTTCTCGTCAACCAATCAGAAATGTGAATGCACGAACAACGACGAGATACAAACGTCAGTTTGGCAGCTGTCAATGAGAACACATTCCTCGTGCATACAGTCCCGCATCACTCGCACGAACTTGACGGAATTGCCAGAAAATGATTTCTTTGAGCATGAACACAATTAACAATGACTGAACTACAAAGTTCTGCAGAAATGCAGTATACACAGTAGTCGGCAGAAAGTAAACTATGACTGTGGTTTTCACCCATACTCTGTATTCTGCCAAAACGTGAGGCTCAGTCAGTGACGTAGTGGTTAACGCTCTGGCTTTCAGGCTTAGAGGTCCGGGTGGGTTCGCATCCTGGCCATGCCACTATTCTACTGGGTAGCAACCTTGGGCAAGTTATTTACTCACATTGCCCCCCCCCCCAGTCTTGTCAGCTCCAAGAAACTAGTGTAAAAGGGGGAGTATTCGGACTGGACCTATTCCAGCTTAACCGACTGAGTGCGTTGGATTCAGCTAAATGGCGTTATAGCTAATGGCTTTAGAACGTACTATAAAATATTCACAATTTGCATTTTATATATCATCACAATTATCACAGTAGCCAGATCATAACCAGACAAATTTCTTTCAAAATCAATCACATTTTCTTTGTCTCATACACAAAGTAGTCCATGTAAACCAAATCACAGCCACTAACGACAGGATCGATCTTAACAATTTAGACCGGTACAGTGTTACATTGTTAGTTCAGACCAGAAAGTCATCCTTTGCGCTCTGGAAGTCCAATGCTTTTCCGAGATCATACGACTCCTGTGACTTGAGGTCACTGTAAGCACTTTCTATCTTCTCTATCAGCTCGTTAAGTAACGAATCTGCTTGGTTCCTTCCATCTTCACTGTTTGTGTCAATTAAATCCCTGCAGCACAAATTTAGCCAAATTTTATTTTATCCAATCAACGCCGTCATTCTGTGACTAATTTCCAGGTTTAGCTGTGTTTGTTAGCAGTCTAAATACTTGACAAAGAAACCTCAGAAGATTGCCAAACTGGTATTTTATCTTACAGGCTAGACGCCATCACTGAATGCAGCCTACTGCATAAAAGCAATGAAGTCACAGTTACACAAACAAACAATTCAACCATTTAAATAACAACAATGCCAGCTATTATATACAGATCACGCATCCGCTGATAAAATCGAGTCGATTTTGGGAATGGATTGTCTAGTTAAAAAATTTCAATAGCTATCTTACCATTGCAAAAATGTAAACAATTTGGCTGCTTGAAAGCTGTTGTGGGTAAGTCAATAATCCATCCATCCATCCATCCATGCACTCATAGCCCAGATGGGCCGTCGAGGCCAGCAACAACATCGTCAATCTTCTCGTTCCATTGTGTTCTGTTCACTGTCAGATGGACTAAGTCAATAATACCGTGATAAAACAAAGTATGCCAAGTCTGTGTAGATGCATGACCGTCTACAATTGTC
>Ga0209680_1000497_pt1 | contig 10978 bp, 11 predicted proteins | sample WorMetLIZISLAND1_FD_187413 | JGI IMG/M metagenome (GOLD analysis project Ga0209680, IMG submission 187413) | Marine gutless worms symbiont microbial communities from Max Planck institute for Marine Microbiology, Germany - Olavius loisae LIZARD... ... | reverse complement strand
AGTTTCGAGAATGTGACCCCAGAGGTTATCACTGTATAAATCTACCCTTTACTTCCTTACTCACTGTTAATATACGTTGATGGTAATTGTTACTCATTTGTAGTATTTATCAGTCCTACTCAGCTCAACTCAACTTTATACTGACTTGCTGTCTGCTCAGTCTTGAGACATACATGACGACAAGTCAGTGTCGGCCTTTGGCTATGATACGTCAGGTTGATAGCTGGCTGCAGCTGGTGTATCTGATGTGGGAACGCTGGTTAAACGACATTACATTGATGGAATGTGATGGAATGTGTTGCAACAGACATAGAGAACATGCAGTCAGACAGCAGTAAAGGTGATACGGAGTTGCAGCTGCTGCGCAAACAACTCTCAGATGAGAAGCTGAAGAAAGAACAGGTTGCACATTCGCTACTTAATTACAGCGTTGTTTCATTTTAAGCCTAGTTCATTTTTCCTGATAAACAACGACTTTGCATTATGACATGTTTATACGTATATGCATGAGACTAAACATCTGCATCTGATCTGAATTTTAACATGATCAGGCATTAGCACAGGTCTGCACAGTGAAATCCTCATATCAGTGGTCCCATGCTACGGCCGTTTGACTGTCAGTCAGTGCCAACAACTGAGTTTGTATCTTGTTGAATGTGCAGCAGATTGAGTTGGTGACAGTGAGCAGTCACCCAACAGAGCATCACAGTCAGCCATAGCGCAAATCCATTGATAGCTCGTGACCATGGCCAGATGACATACAAGGCCTCTAAACCCGGCTTTAGTTTCATTTGCTTATTCTGTGCATATGCTAGTGGTTTTCTTGCATATTGAGAGAAAACATTGTGCTTTTATTGAACGTTTGCTGGACAATCACGGCTTGTCTGAACTACTCTTAATGTATGCTCAGAACTCTGTATTTCAGTAAGTTTTTAGGTGTGCACATGTGTTTTTAGTGTGTAGTGTGTTTTTCGTGTGTTACTGTGTTAATTGTGTTTTATGTCTATAGCTGCCCTTGAGGCGAAATAAAGATAATGATATTTATATCTGTTTAGGATTTTCTGTTTTCTTTGTTGTAACTTTATGTTTAGTTTTATTGGCAGTCAAGAGATTGGTTGAGAAGGCTGGGTGTTTTCACCAGTCAAGAGATTGGCTGGGAAGATGTCTTGGAACTCACATTTACTGATAGTCCATATCCATATATTCTTAAACATAACGTTGACAGAACGCAACGAAGAAGCATGACAAAACAGAATTACGACTTCGAAATTACAAATAATATAAATCGTCAATATGCGTCTTTGTATAACATTCTAAAAAAACAGCGAGTCATTGATATGAGTGGATTTCCTAGTTAATTGTCTATCGTGTTGTTGAGAGCGCAGGTTGTAGGTACGGTTAGTTTTCTCAGGCAGGAGCTGGTGAAGGACATGGGATTCATTGTTAGGTGTGTTTAATGTGATGTCAAACCCTGCTATAAGTAACTAAATAACAGTCTGTATTGCTCAAATCTTTGGTCTGTTGCGCCCTGTCTGAATGTTTGCTTGTAATGTTCATCAGTCTGTGTTCTAAGGTGTATGTAGTTGTACTAAAATATTGTTTGCTAAGGCGGTGAACAAACTGGCCGAGATAATGAACCGGAAAACGTCTAGCCAGCGCGGCCGGAAGGTGAACGAGGCGGACATGCGCAAGAAGGAGAAAGAATGTCGGAAATTGGAGCAAGAGTTGAAACAGGTGTGAAACTCTGTCAGTGGACAGGTGGAAGTCTGTCTCCGTAGGTTGATGAATTTGTTGTTAGATGTTCTCCTGTTGAATACATTGAGTTGATGTGGTGAATTGCTTGATGTCCCATTGAAACACATTGAAATGTATGACGACACTTCATATTGATATCACCCTTGTTGCTGACAGCATTTGTATGAATTGACACTGAACTAACATCTGATACTGGTCGACAGCATACGTAATAGGCATGGTGGATGAGCCATTGAAACAATAACAATGTTATTGTTTATTTCCATTTTCTATGCACCTAGCTTGACATCTAGGCCTCCTACAACTAGGAAAGAGTTGAGCGCCATCCCCATGTGGATGTTGATTGTTGTACACTGAGTTAATACAGTTAATACAATATATGGCCCTACAATGTATGGCCCTCAGTTGAGGACATGTACAGTAGGACATGCTGGCAGGCGTTGATGAGCCGGCTGTGGTACATTGCCGGTGCCGGTGTTGGTAGGAGCGAGAGAAGGCGAACAAGTTGTCGGCTCAGCAGCAACAGCAGCTGAGTGACATGCAGGCGCTGTTGAACGACGAGATTCAGAAGGTGAAGAACCTTCAGATGGAGCTGGCTGCCATGGAGAACGAAAACGAGATTCTCCGCCAGAAAGTGGCGTTGAATGGTGCCGACTCGTCTTCCATTCACAGCGGCAACGAAGCGGAACTGGACGACACGTTGCTTGGACTCAATGGTCTGTTGCTGTGGCTGTTAATAGCAAACTGTGTTCTCAGTAGCACAACTGGTAGCGCATCGGACTAACAATCGTGGGTTCGATCCCCGCTAACGCAGTGTGTGTCACAGTTGACAGGTAACCGCCTGGGGTAAACTGTCCGCTGTGGCCGGCTACCACTCCTTCCGAGCTGTAAGGAGTTTAGACTGTCAGCGTTGATGGACTCGGTTCTGGCATGGGTAAATGGTAATGAGCGGTAGATAAAGCTCATGCTATGCTGACACTTGCATGTGCTCAATAAAATTGGGAGCCATTTACCACTTACCTCCTGTTTGCTTGCCCTGTTTGTTGACTCTTTGCTCTGTTTCCTGTTGCCAGTTGTTCTACCACACACATGACATGTCAGTGCATGTAGCAAGCATTAACTGTCGATTCGTGGCATTTTACATACTGTTATGACTGTGCAATTACAATCTGTTTAACCCTTCGACGCCCACTGTTAGCGTATTGTAGAACTATGAAGCATCCTGTGCCAGACCGGGTTAAGCCGTCATTTGTAATTTTTGACATCCGGGCACTCTGACGTTCAGGGCTGAGTATAAGAGTGCCTGGATGTCAAAAATGATGGCTTAACCTGGATGCTTTATAGCTGTACCCATATGGCAACAGTGGGCGTCAAAGGATTAAGGCGAGCTTTGTGCAGCCGTACCAAAGAGAGACGATGTCGTTGTCGTGGTGTGGCTAAGCTCCAAGGATCTGGGTGATCTTTGATCTGAAGACCAGGAGTGAACTACAAGTCTCTGGATTAATATGGCCCTTAGTTGAGTTCCCTGCACATGAGGGTTCTAGAATTTTTGGAATGCTACTCTGTGCATTATGAAAGCAAAGATTATAGTGACACTTTACATTAAAAATGTTACAATGGCACAGGGCATACTGAGAGGTTTGTACTTAGAGGATGTCACTGCGATCCCTTGTGTGTAGAAATACTGGTGACATTACAGCTTCACAGCCGAGGTGGGGCTTTGTCACCAGATACCATTGTATTTAGCATAGTAGCAAGTTTGCACTGTAAATCGACAGTTAAATGTCTTGAGTGTATCGCTCCAGTCAAGAGATTGGCTGCTAAGATTGTCTCCTGTAACATGTTGAGTGGGACGTTAAACTCTACTCAACTCAGCACGTTGATTGATGTGATGTGTAGAACATCGTCTGGAGGGCTGGTTGTCTGTTCCAAACAAATCGAGAGCCAAGTTTCAGTGGAAGAAGCAGTTCGTCGTCGTTAGTGCGCGGAACATTTTGTTTTTTGCTTCTGAGAACTGCAAACAGAACAACGATCCTCAGCTTGTACTGGACATCGAGTGAGTCTGCAGACTGCATCATTGTTTGTGTATATTAGACACAAACCACACCCCTCTACTTACGGTAATTATGCAGTCACAGCATCTGTCTTTATTTGGGCACATTTTTCCGCATGGTAGACAACATTGACACTAAACAGGTTGTGACTTTCTCGCCTTCTGTGGACTAGAAGAGACCGCTGGGACTATCACAAATGTCCTGAATGGAGAACGACCTTGACTCCCACAGACTGTCATTGACTTGAGCAGTAAACCTGGCCCAGAAACGACCACTCTGAAGGTTGTTGACGACTAGTGGAGCTACACTTGTAGTGGTGTAAGCAGAAGATGATGATGATGAGCTCTTACAGAAAAACACACATACAGCAGATGGACTTTTCATTGTTTTCATGGTTGTTGCTAACATTGCATCACATCCGCTGCAATTATTGTCATATTTGTTATCATGTTTATTAATGATCTTAATGTCAAATGTTAAATGTAGTATAGCGCATTCTCGTAAAAAAACCTCTAATGCGCTCTAGCATAAGTTGGTTCTCTGTTTTCAACGCATTTTGCGAGAGACCAACTGTTAACATTAAAACAAATAGCAAATAAACAATGAAACAGTTATTTTTTACTCCAAGTATTACTGATGGAATCGCTAGGAATTAACTGGAACGTGTGACAATGGTGAGGTTGTGTGTATAGCAAGCTGTTTCACGTTCGTCCGGTCACCCAAGGTGATGTATATCGAGCTGAACCGAAAGATATTCCCTGCATTTTCCAGGTTTATGTGACAAAAGTTATTATGTTTCTAATTGTCACGTTTTCTGTAAATGGTTCGTGATTTTGTCTAAACATGTTTTGAATCACATGACATCAGTGAAAGCTGTTAAAACAATCGGTTAGAATATACATCCTGCATGTATATTATTAAGCCAACCCCAACATAGTGGCCCCGTGTGGGCCCCAGGAGCTGTAGAAAAGGCCTGATCCATTTTCTGATTGGATGGCACAAATGGCCCCTAAACCAGGCTTCAGTTTAATTTGGTTCAGTTTGTACATATGTTAGTAGTTTTTTGTCAGGTTGTTGTTCTTGATTGTGATTATGTTTAGTTCTGGGTGTTGGCTGGGAAGATCGTCTCTGAAATGACCTACTGTGTGTCGAGCAGGATGTTAAGTCCTACTCAACTCAACCTCCCTAGTCACCCCATATTATTGTAGACTAGGGGACTTGCTGTGTTTTGTGTTTATTGTCTGATTATATTGTATGTTTGATTTGTCTGTGTACTATATGTACCTTCAGTACTTTGATACTGGTGGTTGGGTCGTTTGACCTGTAAAAACCGTCTCCCATATAACCTATACTGTGTTGGCGGGGACGTAAAACACTACTCAATACAATCCAATTTAATCATTTACAGTGTCTGTCACTGATATCAACACAACTTGCACTTGGCAGAAGGCACTATTGTCTACTGTTAGTGGTTTAGTTTATTGCAAGAAGCGGTCGATTATTGTCTCGACAGTTGTCTACCTGTTTCATACCTTGCCGACGAGCTACATCATCCAGTTTGCTCCGGGACATGACATTGTCTGCACTCTGCTTCATTGTCAACACTGGCTGTATGCTGGACTCGGCTGTCTACCATCGGTGACCGAGCTTCCCAGGTCACTGCCGCACGTGTCTGGAGAAGTCTGATGCAGCACATACCATCACGGTCATCACTGTTGTCATTCTGGGATCGCCTGAAGACATACTGTGCCTCTTCAGGCATTGCTTTGCTTAACTTTTTATGTAGTATGTACGTGGTGACAGTTGTAATTCTTGGACACTTTAATAGTTTACTTACATACATACTTAATTCCTTGTTTGTATGTTGTGCAGATCCTGTATGCGACGGAGGGTGAGAACAAGAAGGCCGATGATCGTGAGGAGAGAGACATCAACGCTGGTCCGGCTGCTGGCGTGCTGCAGCACAAGGGCCATGACTTCTTACAGATTCATTACCGTACGCCGACCAACTGTGAGACGTGTAACAAGGCAGTCTGGCACATGCTACACCCGCCGACGGCACTCGAGTGTCGCAGTAAGTTGTCCGCGGAGTTGCTGACGTTTGTGCTGGTAGTTTGATAGTTAATCGATTGGATATTTTGTGTGAGGATTTATCAGTTGTCTCTTTCTGTGTTCTCTCTAACCTGCGAGATAGGAGAATGCTTCACAGCTGTAGTATTTTTTAGTTATGGTTCTTCTGTAGTTTTAAGCTAATTGTTTTAGTTTTAGTTTTTCAGGTAATTTTTATTTTGTTTTTTACACAGTTCACCATCAGTTATTTGTATTTTTTTTAGATCAAGATCATGAAACAATTTAGCTTTAGTTCACTATCAAACAAGTCAGTACATAGTTTACAAATGTAGATGTTTTTGACTTCCTAGCATCATGATACGATACGATGCGATAGAAGAGTTTAAAGTGGACTCGAAAGCTGAGTATACAGCTTAATCTAGCACACGTAGCCAGAAACTAAAACCAACAGCAGTGCCCCTTTAATTCAGTCATGTATAGTGTTGTATATTTTATGGAAATAAGCATTAAAGCATGTCACTCAGACACTGTAGTTTCTAGCATGTATTAATTAAAAAATTAGTGGCGATATTACTGTGTGTGGTTTGAGATTGCTTTGACACTGTTGGTTGAAAATCCAGTCAGTTAGACTGGCATAACGACACTGATGGACGGTAGAGGTGTATTAGTCCAAAACAACAGGACAAACTTGTGAAACAAACCAGTGGCATATGATGACAGTTATCAGTGTCTTTGCATGCTATGTCTTTGTAAATATACATAAGGGTAACATTGTGTAGTTGATTGAATTACTCGTGACATGATTTATTGTCGTTTGTGCTGGTGTTGAGAGGTCTTTTGTTGTCTGTAGGTTGTCACTTGAAGTTTCACAAAGAACATTTCGACAACAACGAAGAATTCGTCGGCTACTGTAAAGGTAGGTCGGAAATTACTGTTGTATGTTGTCGTAAAGTGAACTCTAGATGATTGCAAGCCAGCTTCAACAATTATTTGTCTTCATTTGTTTGTGTATTAAATGCAAAATGCTACTGTGCTGATGTCGGTGGTAAGTTCCATTGCAGTGTGTGTACACATACGTACAGTCACAGTTCCACTTGTTTATCACACTCATCACTCTCAAATCAAAGTAGATAAATGTGTCGTGAGATTTTTCACCGGCTTGTAGCTGCTTCAATCCGCATTTTCCATTTTTTTCACCGAAAATTTGGGCACAGTTTGTCGCGATCACCTTAAACTGCCTGATGCAAATGTTTGTATGAATATAACTGTTGCTGTGTTGCCAAGGGAGCCTCCATGAATTTAGCTGACTGTGTATTTCCATGCAACATGTATAATATTCAACACATTTGACAGAACAGCTAATTGTTAAAGGTAAAGGTCTGGATACTTTACATAGCGCTGCTTACATGAGAAGACTCGTGAACAGCAGCATTTCACTGTTTTGGAAGTGGCAGCTGATTGGCATGAGCTAATGGTACCGCGGTGCGGTATGCAGCCATCCATTGCCCGTGATAGCGGACAAGTGGACCCGCAGCGCTGCACAACAGACATACCACCGCCCCAATCAGCCACACTAGGCCTTCACCCCGTAGCCCGTAGTCCCTTCAGTACTTTGATACTGTTGGTTTGGTCTTTTGACCTGTAAAAACTGTCTCCCATATAACCTATACTGTGTTGGAGGGGACGTAAAACACTGCTCACTCACCCGTAGCCCGTAAGCTACTACTCATTAACCGACCCCGTAGGGATGGCATGCCGAGTTGGCATTGGTACACAGCAGCCACGGGCGGGAGTCGAACCCACGACCTCACGATCGCAAGTCCGGCACCGTACCACTTGGCCACCGCGTACCGTAATTGTTAATCATATCAGCACACTGGGATCTAGAATGACTGATGTAGCTGGTTGATCTGAAGCTAGACGTTATTGTCTGATGTGTGTTGTGTTGTGTTGTGTTGTGGCAGTGAATCAAGAAGCTCAGGCTGCCAAGGAGATGCTGCTGATGGCAACGTCAGCTGACGAGCAGAAGATGTGGGTCCAGCGGCTGAGCAGGCGAGTGTTGAGGAAAGGGCTTGGTCAACAGCAGGTTATCGCGGCAGACCAATCTGCTCCCGGGTATGTCTCTCTTTCTTTTTGCTGAGATGCTGTAGATTCCACTCACTTATGCATGACAAATCATAAATTTGTACTGTTGTTGCGTACTCCTGTAGATGGATCTTGCCTGCAAGACATGTCAGTGAAATGCTGTCATGGATCACACGCACACGCTGTCCTGCTTGAAAAACATTTTTGTCGGCTGATGCTCTTCAGTACATAGTGCCACCCTTTGCTGGACCAGTTCTGTCTGTCTGTGACAAGTCGGAGCACTGCAAAAACGGTGAGAGATAGGCCTATGGTTACTATGGACAGCCTATATGACGTCAGTCACCGTCGGGCTACTCTGGGGACCCATCTCCAACCCCTACAACCACCCCTTCCTCACAAACTGGGGGCTCATAACCCCCAGTCAAAACTTGCATTGCAAATTGCACCCAAATGGTGTCAGCTACAACGGTTGTTTTTATTGACAACCTATGGGAACGTACCATTGCCCTACCCAACAGTACCATCGTCGACCCCTTCTCCAAAAAGGGGGTAGTCAAAATGCCGAGCATGAGCTGGGTTGTAGGTTTTCTCTGCCTTCTTTTTATATATTTGGTGATATGTGAAGTCTTTCCAGAAATATTTTGATTCAGTCTTCACTCATGCCATCGACAGCTGCAGCATGCGTAGTTCCGTTTCTCTCGTGCATTCTACTGGAGTGGAAATTATTGAATAGGTTGTTGTTGTCTGGAAGATGTAACTGTCGGTGAGTTTTGAAGGCACGAGCTGATATGAAATTGAAGCAGAAACCACATCTTATCTGAACAGTTACCATCCAGTGAGCTCAAACTTTGCGTATGATGATTTTGATGAAGTCTCGATGTGTCAGAGTTGAGAGATCAGAGTCGTGAAGTTCAAGATCATGAGTTAAGGAATGTACGTACAGGAGTTACACTGAAATTTAGTACTACAAGCTCACAGAACTTTCAAACATGCTAAGCTTATTGACTGAGTAATACGATACGATAGAAGAGTTTAACGTCAACTTAGAAGCTGAGTGTGATCGGCTTGATCTAGAGGAATACTAGTTGGGCTTCTTCATAGACTAACCTGTCCGTTTGGTCTTATTGACCTGACTGGATTCTGGAGATCCTTCTTCGGAACAGGTGCGGCCGCACCTAGTAAATCATTTAACATGCCGGGTTAATGAAAGTTAGAGGTATCAATCGTGTTAAGTTCAGTTTGCAATAGTTGATAACCAGTTGTTTGTATGGTCTTCATATCAGCTGGGAGGGTCAAGAGCATATCATTTCAATAGCCTGCATGTTGTTACTTTGGATCATTTTCACAGCTTTGCACTTAGAAACTCCCTGTTATGTTTTTGTGTTATGTTATCTAATGAGTCCCTGTTATGTTTTTAGTTTTTTTACTGTTATAAATCTCTGTGCATTAGTGATTGTGTTTCAAAGTCTCTGATGCACTTCTTTGCTGCCGAATGTTTCAGTGTTTTACCATTGTGATAGTGCATTGTGCTTATTTTCTGTAGTCATATCATATTGAGTTTGGTTTCGTAAACCTTTCGGTGTTATGTGCCGTCTTTGTTTCTTGACTATTTCACTGTTTCAGAACATATTCTTTGCCTCGGGGAACCAAACCGTACTCGAGCTTTGTTCAGTGTCGGGGACTGGGCATTGCTAAGAAAGCAGCCACTCTCCCGACAGCCGCGGTCACGTCAGCCAAGTAATGCAGCGATAGAGACAGTGTTTTGTCGTTATGCCTTTAATTCACAAATCCACAAGTTTCTTGCGAAAACCTCTTAACATTGTGAAATTGCTAATAACTGCATGTTTGGAGAAGTGCCGGCTAACTTGTTAACTGTTTAACAGGAGAGATTTTCTGTTGATGTAGACTAGTGATACTGTGTTTAGTATTGTGCTTTATTTTTTTGTCATGTTTTTACTCCTAATAAGTTATAAACCTGATCCTGCAGTGAGCCATGGAATCCTGCTTGCGTTTGATGTGTGTTTGCTCTCACAGTCATTGTGGTAAGTGATTTGCTGTCGTGGATATTTTTCTTTCATCGTTCGTTGTGCGCGCAATATAATTTTCGTGCTGAATTGATAGTGAACCAATAATGAACCGACTTTTCTGTTCTTCTAATATAATTGTTCCTTGGTTATTATAACGTGCCAGAAAACAACACTTTGTCATTCACTACTATATGATACGATAGACAAAATTGTGTAGGTGTTCAGCTTTGTCTGTTGTATATAACCACAAAATAAAAAATATAAGGAAGAAACTAAAGCAAAAAAGTCGAGGAGCCCAGGAGTTCAGTTCCATGATGGAACCTGAAGACTGTCAAGAAAAGGATTTGTGGAACGGGTGGGTTATGAACGTAAACTATGAAGATGATTTTGTTAGTGTTTTTCTCCATTGCAAAACGTCGGACACTACTACAGGTGTAAAAACTGAGGTGTATAGACTGAGTGATGCCTATGTACAGTTTGGACTGGATGTTTTAACGCTGGTAGTTAGCGGACATTTGACAGAGTAGAATCCTGGCCAGTCAATGAGTGTGCTGTGAATTGAACCTAAGATTGTTGCCAGAATGTTGTAGTTAATAGTCCTTCCAAGCCTCGTGGACCCGTAGGACGGCGCTGGTCTCCATTCATTGCCCCTCAGCCGGACACCAGCCTAAGCTACATGGATACAGGACTAGTTCATTGAGTGGTGTGCCCATTTGCTCCCCAGCTTTCACTATTGCTTATTAACGATCATGGAGGGATGGCATGCAGAGATGGCATTGGTATACAGTAGGTCACTTTACTTTTTGGCTAAGACCGTGGCTGAGCCTTTTGGCTGAGCGCTAAACTTTGGTCTTAGTCCAGACCCAAGATTAGCTCAGCCGAACTGTTACTAAAAATAGCGTGGATGCAACTACGCTCTTCGCGAATGACGTCATAAAAGAATTAAAACCACTCCACACAATACAGTAGCGCCCGTTAATCTTCACT
>Ga0209680_1000496_pt1 | contig 10978 bp, 6 predicted proteins | sample WorMetLIZISLAND1_FD_187413 | JGI IMG/M metagenome (GOLD analysis project Ga0209680, IMG submission 187413) | Marine gutless worms symbiont microbial communities from Max Planck institute for Marine Microbiology, Germany - Olavius loisae LIZARD... ... | reverse complement strand
TAATGAATGCACTGTTTTAATGTTGAAAAATTAAGAGTAAGCAAAACTGCTATAATGCAGAGAGAAAGCGCCCAGGTTTGTAGTGCCCTCTGGCGAACAAGAGTTGAAATAAAGTTATAAAGTTAACACCATCTCGTTTGCTGCTTTATGTAGTTCATTTGTGCCCAAAATCATAAAATTTTATTGATGCATGCATTTGTTACAAGCAAAAATGTAAAGTGGTGTCACTTAATTTGGCCCACCCTGTAGAGCGGCTCTGCAGCGATCTGATCGCAAAGAGCCGCGATATAAATGGTTTTACTTTACTTTTACTTTACTACTTTTTCATATTCACATTTAATACACAAGATCGACGAGCGACGATAATTACAGGCATAGATCATTCAAACTGAAACAGATTTACTTCAAACATATGAAAATAATATCACATTTCCAATCTACACGGCACGTTTCTGCAAACATCAGCAACAGAATATTCATCGTGTGAACTCTATATAAAGTTTCCAGTTTTCCACATTTTATTGACAACAGAGACGTCTGTTGTACCAATGTACTGTCCGTTCGCATCGTAAGCACAGCAGCTGATTCGATGACCTTTCTCAAACGTGCGGCTTATAATCACTCGCCTGCAGACATCAGACCAATTCACGCAGATGCACATTTAGCTTTCATTGGATGAATCAAGTCAATGACAGCATCATAATGATACACTAATGACACACACACCACACTGACTGACACACTAGAGTGACTGCTGTGTGCTATGAAGACGTAACTACTGCACATCTACAAAGTTGCTCCATGTCCAGCTATGTTAGGTTAAGGGACTGTTTATGGGCACATTATCTTGGTATTTAGCTAGTCATTAAGCTTGACGATACTTCAATCAGTGAAAGACACAATCGCCAGTCTCACATTCCATTACCGTGATATCTTCAGAAGATTAGCACCTTAAACTTGCCATTTTCATTCATACTGTCTCCATGGACAGATGACTGAGATCAGATTTCCTATATTCACTGTTTTTTATTTTTAGTTTATGGTTTTCTCATTTTTATTTTCTGTTTTTTTTTGTTATGTGTGGCAGACTAAGCAGGCCATCTGTTATGACACATTAATATCCTATCATATCGTATTGTCAAACTGACCAGTAATACTGTCAGATCAGTGTTTTGTACACACTGGTCTGACAGTATTGTCATTTCACTTGGGCAGGATATGACTTGATGGCAGAGAGCGTTCCCCTGCTGCTATGACAGCCCACCTGCTCATCTGATTTCTGGCCCCTGTGGGTGGCTAATTTTGCCCCTTTTCTCACAATTATGTCTATAATCTTTAAAAACACTACTAAAAATACCATTTCCAGACTCATTAGCAGTGTCTACTGTCTAAGGAGTACACCCTCTCCATAACTCATCCCTCTTCTTGCCTCCAGTAACCAGTGTGTATGTATGTATGTCGTTTATTACATGTAACAAACGTACATGTTATACAAGTGACGTCGATCCTCTGTTATTTTGACAACTCACATTATGCCTTTGGCGAAAGCTTAATGGAATACATTTACTGGGTGTGATGATGGTAATATTTTCAAAATCATCAGCATGTCATGTCAACATGTGTTTTGGCTGATATTAATGGCTGCTTTTTCCACAAGATAATTAAGACGACAAACGTTTCACACGTTCTAAATACTGCTAAATGTTATGAAATTTCAAACATCAAATCATCTGCTGAAACCAAAACAACAAGCCGCACCGTTTTCTGTACTGCCACAGCTTGATCAGTCCACTGTAGCTTGCCACGGCAATGATAGGCCTACACAGCATAACAGAAGTATGATGCAAAAGCTTTCATCAGAACTACGTGCAAACACACAGATAGACATAATGAACAGTTAGAAAATAATCAAAATGCAAAACTTTCAACATCAACATATGGTGCTTTATTGGACACAACATCAAAGCTCTGATGTAGACGACAGCCTGCAAAGTGGGATTTTGCTGGAGCAGTGTACGGGCAATTCTGACTGGACATTCTTTCTGACTCATATAAGTGACGAGAGGACTAAGTCCACATCTGTCAGGAAGAATTCACCACTCAAAACATGAAATACTAGTAAAACAAAAACTTGCAAAAGTTTGAGTTTCATATATCTGCAGTCAGCAATGCTTGGACCCATCCACATGAACACAGGGTGCAGCAAAAGTTATCACACAAAATTATTTGTTGTTTTGTTGTTTTCTCAGTCTCTCCAGTCCGTTGTCATAAAATCTGGTCAGTTTGATGTGTGCTGCAAAGATCAAACTGGGTGGACAGGAGTTGATAGCAGTCTTCGGCGAGTTTGGGAATTGCAGCATTCTCATCGCCTCCCTTGTGACAAAAAGACACCAACGAAGACCAACGTGTCATGAGTAAATAGCCCTTTATGTGACGTGGTTTTATAGTGCAAACGGCTTTGAGAGAGTGAAATCAGTACAGGTCGTGATCACTACAAGTGAGTAGCTTTACCATAATCAACGATCATCGACCACTGCCAGATAATTGTGTGCAGATCGTATGAATGACAAATAAAGACGTTAAATTTCACGGCTCATTCTAAACAGCTGCCAAAAGAATCATTTTAGAGGATAATTTGTTGCCTCACACATACCGGTAGGCCATAGGCCTACAAAAATACATATTCACACGTTTTGCTAAACAACCTACCCATGGCAGTGTGGGCAAATACTAACAGTTGGATCAAAGAAAACAATAGCAGTTTATTATTGATGTCATGAGTAACAGCTGTAGGCGTGCTTGCAAGTGTTCTTACTCTGTCGGGTGAACAGACACGGCAGGAACAACGTCATCATGTTCCTTCAGTATCACCTACACACAATGCTATTGTAGTTCAAAATTTTTTTTGTTTTAGTGTTGTATAATTTTAAGCCAATCATTATAGTTTTTGTACAGTTTAAGTTTTTCAGATCATTTTTACGATACGATGCTATGCAGATCGTGGTATTGCTATGGCAAGTCGTCCATCTGTCTGTCTGTGTTATAGCGGTCACGTAGGTTGGAATACTTCGAAAATAATTTGATGGCTGATTAGCCTATGCTTTCTTCTCCGTTCAAAACATTATTTATTTTGCAATGTAATTACACAGATTAATTAATTAATGTGTAATAACAAAATGCAAATGGCTTCATCAATTCATATCTACCGGCCATTTTCTACACGATAAATAAATCAATTGATTATTAATTTAATGATTTTAGTTGCAAACAGTTGGGTTATAGTAGGCTATAAATACAACACAAGCAGTATGACAGTGGACTCTGTTAAGACGCCAATCCGCACTCCGAGTTAATGCATTTTGTGCACTTGATGACCCTGTGACCTGGACTCTGAAATCCAAATCAACAGGCATCAAAAGACTGCTAAGGATTTTACTGTGCAATGTTTCAAGTCGTGCTGTTTATCAGACATACATAAATACACACATACACACACATACATCAGGACATACAAACAAATGCATCCATATGATATATCCCGCCTGGATAGCAGATACTGACAATTACGTGATAACAAGATAAAAGTTGACATTGAAAGCTACAGCACTTCACGAAAACAGGACTGAAAACCCAGAATAAAACAGCACCAATCACTGCTGCAAAGCGGCGTCCATCAGAAGTATCTATGGTTGCTTGAGTGGTCACGGATCTGATACATTATAATGCCAAATGTCGGATGAAAATATGCCATGCCAAGTCCTTGTACAGACACAGTATGCAGCATATATCACTGTCGGTCAGGTTTTTGCAGGTGGTACGGCTTCAATAGGGCATAGTCCATACCTTGACATCAGTGCTTTCAACGCTGACAGTTGCCACTAGTGCACTGAGGGTTCCGACCACGAAGTCTCGCACGACAAACGTACGTGCTTTTATTGTTGAGTCACTTGGATATTCGCCGCCTTTAACACCACTGAGTTACACAAGCAACATGCACATCTCAGGCAACTGCAGTGAAATGGTTAACTAATCAGTCTTTGACATAAAGCTTAAAAATTCATCTCTGCACAAGTGAGCCAAGCACAACGAATTCATGCATACAAGAAACGTAATCTGTACACTGTAAAAACTCTGCAGGCTGCTGAATATTCAGATATTCTGGTAAATTTTCATAAAAGAACCAAAAGAACAACAACAGCAGACTGGTGACCAAAGTTGAGCTGGATTCCACAATGATGTCACTGTGCCACATCTGGAGCCTGCATCACTTTCAATGAGCACACAACGACGCCCTGACGACGTCCGGAGCGCGCCAACACTTGACAAATTTAAACAGTGCCTGAAAACCCATCTTTTCATACAGTCATATTACTCATAGTTTAATCTCAGTTGAGCTGTCACGAACTACGTTCCCACTTTGTCTGTAAGGCGCCCTTGTAATGTCTACTGACATGTTACGGCGCCTTACAAATTGTCGTTTATTATTATTATTATTATTATAACGACAGCGGAACAAAAAATTATGCCATCAGAATAAGTAAGTAACGCAGAGTCACACAGACAGTTTACCTGTAGTCAAACTCATCGATGAATGCAAATGAGATCGAGTTGATCGGACCAAGTTGAAAGTCGTGATACCTGCAAACGTCAATGAGACAGCATGTAACAACTAAATAAGTAGATAACATTTTGAAGACAATCACAATATTACTGGCTTACTGATGACACATGTCACACTGCAGACACACTGTGCAAGTTGTTTGGAGCAAATTACTTGACTGACAACGGCCAAAACTAAGCATTACACGGCAACATCAGATGTAAAAAAAAACACGCATAAAACCTACAATGAAAATCCAATCAGCTGAGTTGTCCATTGACAATAACATCTGAGTGTCAAGAAAATCATTCTATATGCCACAGTAACTGTTCAATTAATGGCCACCCAGATTTGCAACACTTTGCCAGAATTCATCAACACAGCATCAATATTGTTCAGATATCGTTTGAAACTGCTTTTGCTTGAACGTTTTTGCTGTTAGCACCTCAATGGCCCTAGCAGTAGGCCCTAATTTATGGTACGGTAAATTACTTAGACCAACACTGATTAATGGACTCTAAGTTCATCAGTGTAGTACAAAATACCAGTGAATCAGCTTCAGTTCTTGATCAAAGAACTTCACGTGACCAAGAACATCACCAGTGACAATGAAGCTGACATCAAAACAGAACAAATCACAACAGTGACATATTACGGACACCCAAACGAGGGACTTAAAGGCACAATCTGAGACAGGGCTGATTGCATGCACCAAGCTACAACGTAAGAGAATATATATTGCAGTAAAAGTACATTATACTCACAAAACAATGTGGAGACACAACAATATTGTGGTAAATATGGACAACATCAAATAAACAACAATTTGTAGTAAGATGTAACTAGTTACTGATGGTCTTCATACAACACTCATTCCTGCCCGTCTATCCCCACACCCTACCAATTACTGCTTATCATATAACGAATCAAAACGGTATGTCACAACAGTACAAAGGCTTACAAGTGACACATGTAACTTTGGAAACTACTTAACCAGTCGTAGCAGAGTAGAACAAACAAATCCTGAAAACCAGTGGAGTAACAAGACTTGTGAACCAGCCACACACTGAGATCAAGCACTAGCATGAAGGACAATGTACATTGCTCTATCAAGATTCAAACATGTGCTAAATTTTGGTATTTATTAGTAAAGTCTGGGACTTTGAACGTATCCTCTCTGACTCTTGAGTAGAGTCATGTGTTGGTGACTTATCTCTTCACTTGTGACTCAAACTGTGATGCACCTCATGACTTTAATGAGTCATAAACAAATCATGCTTTGTAAATGTGACGAAAGCACATCTGCAAGTCGACTGTTTTTGTGAAGATCAAAATCAGACTTTTATACAGCATATGACACAAGTATGAAGTGAAGAAGACACTGATTCAATTGACAACATTATAAATCACAGCAAGAGAGTGTATTTACTCGTCTGTCACAGTCAGAACAGTAATGGCTCGATCCTGTACACGGACTATCTTCAACGCCTTCTTGTCCTGTGTTGTTTCACCCTCAGCTGTTGTACATCAGCATCAGCAACATTATCATCGCTATCACCATCATTATCACAATGTCATCATCATAAGCCACAACTTAACTTATCAAAGAAATGACTCTGTCACACACACACTGTTGCTAATTATAGTCACCGTCATTCAGTTAATTGACATCCTTCTGTTGCTGTCACAGCATGTTGCCGGCATTTGCCATGGCGGCTATTTTCAGTTCTGACAACTGCGGCAGGTCGTCTAGGTTCATCCAAGCATGCTGCCAAAACAATGGTTCAGGCTTTCATCACCATGACTCCTGTAATGCACTATGCTACATCATCTCTAAATAGCTGATATGACGCCCATACAGTCGGTCCAGAATGCTGCTGGCTGCCAGGTTGCTGACAATCATTGATGTGACCACATCTCACTGCCACTTTGCCAGCTGCACCGGCTTCCAGTACTGCAGTGTATTAATTTCAAGATTACCATACCAGTCTACTAGTCCCTGTCCGAGCTATCTGGCAGAAAACTTGTTGCTAACGCCCATGTCAGACAACTATATTCTGCTGACACTAGAACAATTTTTTGTCAGCTGCACATGTAGCTCTTTCCGTGATAGAACATTTGCCACTTCTGGAACAGTCTATAATCTGATATTAAGGGACCAAACATGTCATATGGACAGTTCAGGTGTTCACTTTAGACATTGTATTTGGTGTGTGAGGCTACATTAACCCACAGTGCAGTGTGACTTTATGTTAACTGGACTTTAGAAGTACTCTTACTTACTTACTTATTTACTCACTTAGTTAATACTGTACCACAGAATTCTAAGATCTACTGTGACACTATCACATTTTCATTTCAGTCTTTACATTTCTAAAAATTCTATTCCAGAATAATCTATTAACGTTAGCGAGACAGTTACTTTTCATCATTTCTATTTTCAAGCTAGTTCACACGGGCCATACACACCAAGGGTTACAAATTTGTTGGCATCCCAGACAATCATGTTGCCAATGGACGTGGCGGTCAGCGCACGTGAACAGTTGCGAAGGAAGATGGTTTGACTGAACTTGCCGACCGGTTTATTGAAGTCTTCATCAGTCAAAGGCGGCGCATAATACTCGATCTTCCCACCAAACTGGATCAAATCAAAGCCCACAACAAATACAACATCATAGTTCTGTAGCTTTAGAATTCATTGGTTTAAAGAACATAAAGCATTTACAACAAAACTTGATTATAGTAAATGAATCCTGCACATTCAAACAAGAGCACACACAACTTCAGGCAACTATAAATACTTGATCTACGTCCTGCTGCATGATGAATTAATGATGCTACAGGTGATTACTGTTTTGCACGGAAATTACACAAACATAATTGTATCCAACCTTTTACACCTATGACAGTGTCAACCCAGTGAACAGTTCATTGGCACAAATATAGCTCTCACTACAGCAGTGAACATAGTCATTATATACATGATGACTACCGACAACTGGACTCAAGTGACTGACAGACACAAGGCTTAAACATGCAAGCTCACTCTACACCGCATTCCAGAAAAGTAGGCCATTAACGTTTTTACTATATCGTTGACAAAAAACGACAGATTTTAACCAAATTTGGAACCATCAAAACAACATTCTACAACTGACAAACCAAGTAATACTAGTCGCAGCAACAACGAATCATTGTCAATCAGTACATTGTGACACAAGCAATCTTGATAAAATTTACAACACAAAATCAGAAATGTGCTACTAACAGAAATAGACAGTTAATTCAAGCACATGTTCAATGTCCTTCTTTAGCTTTGACGCTGACAGAAAATGACGTCATTGTGATACACTTTCATATTTTTGAGACAAGGTGTGTATACGTATGTGGACCAATTTTACCTTTTACCAAGCATCTAACGAATTTTATTGAAATTGGTCATTGTGTGCCATTGTTTATAGCAAACAGTTAAAGAGCTAACTTTTTTGGACACTGGTCCACCATGACAAAGGTCCACCAAAGCAAACGTTCTTCAAAGTGGTGGCCGTTCAGCAGTCGTTGGCTGCCGTACAGCTGCCAATGACGACGGAAACGTGGCTGAATAAGCAAACTGCAGACATTTTTGTCATGGCATCGGCAGACTTTTGCTTTCTTTAGTATACCTTTGTCTTGGAGGGCCACTACCGTTTTGGAACACATTAACCTTTAGCGTAAGATGTATGTTCCATAATGCCTCTGTTAAAATGTCTGTTTTCAACTACCAACTACATTTCATTAACGTCAACATCTGCGACCACCTGTTTCCAGTTTGTAGCAACCACATCTATGTGGTACCATTCACAAGACGCTGCCACTTCATAATGAATGCATATGTCACAGCAACTAAGCTTGAACACTGACTCAATCCTCGTACAACAGCAAAAACAAGCATGACTTGCTGAGCCGTTAGTGTTCTTTGCTAAATTCATCTCTATCTTATGCCTTTTCTTCCAGTCACTGACACGTGCTGGCACAAAGTCTATTTGGTGTTGAGTGTGAATTCAATTCAGCATGGTGTTTTACGACGGGGAACTGCGAGAATGGTTACAACAGAGGGTGAAAATACCTGACATCATGTCAAGTCACTGTGACACAGCATGTGACTTTGTCAAAGTTGTAACTAAACTAAGTCAAATATAAAGTAATGCAGACACGTATTGTAGCTAACTAACTGACCCATCCGTAGAAAATTGCTTGTGTCTCGCTGTTTGACACTAGCTGGGTTACGTTGTCTGGATTGAATGTGATGTATGTCTGCAACATTGCACAACACGAAGGCTGATCAGTTCAACACAGTCACGGACTGAAAAGGTTATATAATTCATACATAGATAGATAGATAGATAATGGTTTATTGAAACAATGACACACCGCATTGCCACGATAACAGTACGGTACACTACTACACTACGCAAGATAAAATACAGAGATAAAAACATATGTAGAGTCAATAGGCATCGCTAAAAATCATACGGGTCATAAAATTACAACACATTACTAATGAATATTAATACACAGATAATACAGATAATTAATACACAGGTTTTTATCCAACCTCTCCCATCAGTTGGGTACTGAATGAAGAAACTTGGGACGAAATACAGTGCACAATTATTCTATTCTGAGTACATCACTAAACATCTAAAAACTAATCTATTCTCTAGATCGTAAGGCTGCGGCACATATGTGCCAATCTAAATTTAATGTGCCAGTTATAAATGTAATTACTTAATTACTTACTTACTTACTTATTCTTGTTGGCATCACACAGTACATCTGGTCATACAAGACTTGTGAACCAGGGGCCACACACTGAGATCAAGTTCATCAATGTTCGTCTGGACAGCAGCAGCAGCAGTAATAACAAGAACCGTTTTTATCCACAATAAGTAAGGAAGAAATAAAGTAAGTGAAGTGTAGACTCACATAACGTGGCTCCTATCACGCTCAATGTGTTAGTAATCAGAGAAGAGAAACAACCGGAGAGTAAGAACAAACTAATTAAAACTAATTAACGTAATTAAAATCAATTAATGTATTAAATCCCAATTGGTATCCCTAATCAGTCGTCTCTACCACAAATCGATAAATGTTTCTTTACTCAAGACCTTTCATGTTCTCTGTGGTCCATGTCTGAGCCAAATCAACTGCAATATTCACAAGCACTTTGTCATGTTTTCGTAGAACATGTCCATACCATCATCACCTATCATGCAATATCCTCTGAATAAACTCTCTCTTCATCTAGATAACAAAGTAGCAAACTACTTGTAGAAACCGCAATTTTGTGTACCTCATTTGTATTAAATGCCCTTGTTAAGATTGATCATTTTGGAATTTTAGAACATAGTTTAGTTCCAGAATCGAGCAGGATGGGGCTGCCAGAATGTGAAAGAATTCTGACATTAAATTTAGCCATTTTAACACAATATGAAACTGTAACAGACGAACATCTTTTGCCAGCACAGTCAGCGCTATGCACAGCAATGCGTAATAAGAAGTAAAAAAAATGTGCTGGCAAACACAACCTGTTGAGTTGCATTAGCTAGTAACTTGGCAGTACACAATGGTATTTCTGACTCCGTCGTCCAATCCCAAATTGCTAACGTCTAACACAAAACAAGCACACACACATACCAACAGTTACAGAAGTGTATATCTAAACGTAATGCTCTATTCTCCTTAGCTTAAACTTGGCTTGCAAGCTGAAAAACTACAATGTGTATGAAATTAACAGCTCTAATAATCACTATCACAATCATGATATGACTGCTGCAGTGCACTGATGACACTTATGGCAGTTATCTCTCAATCAGCCTATTATTAAGCATTTTCAGTGAAAACTTTCCAAGTTGCAAAGCATGGCAAATCTGTTGCAACAGACTCAGAGTATGAAAGATGATGCTGATTCCTACGCGTGATACGCAACATTATTTTACACAGAAAAATTTTTGAGATAGAAGTATGACGTCTTTCAAACCTTTACCTACAAGAAGCCAAGCTGTTGCTAGGAAAGTCGAGCTTACTTTCTCACAACAGACTATCTAGTAATTAGCGATTATTGCTAAATAGCATTTCCAGCCGTTTTGGAGATATTTGGCCCTAAGAGTATTAAGGTCATGACCTTGACCTTTCCGGGTCACGTGACTGCATAAACAAAACTGTTTACTGGCTCTGCTCTGGGTGTTTACATCATGCATCCATGTACAGACACTATTCGATTCCAGCTTTACCTGACTGTCTTACTGCACTATCAACATGTGTGTCTTTAGTTTAATTTTGTACAGTGCCCTCGCAACGGCTATAGCTGTCTCACGTCACTATAATCATTCTCTTGTT
>Ga0209680_1000495_pt1 | contig 10979 bp, 9 predicted proteins | sample WorMetLIZISLAND1_FD_187413 | JGI IMG/M metagenome (GOLD analysis project Ga0209680, IMG submission 187413) | Marine gutless worms symbiont microbial communities from Max Planck institute for Marine Microbiology, Germany - Olavius loisae LIZARD... ... | reverse complement strand
AAGCAGTGACTGTAGGGAATTTTCTTCTTTGTGATCACTGATGCATATACATGATTTTCATGAGTATGTTTCAGTTTAGTGACAGAGCATTTTATATCTTCACTTTCACAAGGTAGTGTAACAGTGGTGTAACATCAGGTGGTTGGAAGTCTTTGTCAATGTGCATAGACTGGCATAATAGATCTAAGTATTCCTATCTCAGGACTGTACTGATGAAAGAATTATTGTAAATTTGTTCATTATTGTCAAAGTTATGGTGAAACAACAAGTGTCCTATTTTTGCCTCATGATGTATTCTTTAACTGTAACTGGAGTTATTTTTAGAACTGAAATTGAAGTTAAACTGAAATCATTTATGTAGAACTAAATTATAACTGAAAAAAATAATTACTAAACTGTTAACTGAAGTCGGCACTAGTAGTCATTTTGCAGCCACACATACTACAATTTGGCAATCTGATTATCTGACATTTTGTTGAATTTGTTGCAGTGTTGTAGTTTTAGTTGTAACTGATGTTAAACCCAAGTAGTACTCATTTGTAAAACTGCTTTAGAACTGTTCTGAAGTGTGAATTAAAATTATCTGTGTTGAAGTAGAACTGAAATTCTTGTGGTGACATTACTGAAACTGTAAGTAAAATTATTGTGAGAACTGAAATTGAATTTGAAGTAGAATTACTCGATCAGCAAAAACTGAAACTGAGCTCAGATTAAAATTATTCAACCAAAACTGAACTTGAGTTAAAACTGGCGTTATTTTGAGAAGTAAAAAATATCACCGGCAGCAGCTAGTTTGACATGGATGATGTCAATGTTGACAATGTTGACAATGAATGGTTTAAATTGCTACTTTTAGGTGAAAATTTGAGAGCTGCTGTGACGTCGACAACAGCGCCAGTGCTTGACGATGGCTGCTCAAAGCTGTGGAGACTGTCGTCTCTGTGCTGACTGGCTCATTCGCTGTCAGATTTTGGCTCGGGATCAGCGTGCTGCTCAACCAACAGCCACAATACATGACCTGAATCATGCTCTTCGTGACGGCGTACTGATTTGCCTGCTTGTCAATCGGCTGCGATCAAAAACAATTGATCCGAAGGATTTTAGTCAGCGTCCACAAATGTCACAGGTGTAGTGTCATGATTGCTGACTGACCAGTCAGATCAGACAGTGCTATATGATTACCATGGTTACTAGAAACTGTCTATTTATAAATTGCTGTGTCTGCCATATTGCGATATGCCCCATTGGCAGCGATCAGTAGCTTGCCTTTGTCTAATTGGCCAATATTGTGTACATCTGTGGTGCTGACGGATTAGTTGATTAGATTGCGGTAAAAGGTGAAAGGTCAAGGTCACCAGAGGTCAACATGTGAGAGATAGAATGAGTTAGGTATTTGTTTTGACTTTGTACTGTTGACTTTTTCTTGTGAAACGATGATAGGCTTACAGTTTTGTATTAGTGGAGATTGATGAAGTTGAGAAGGCAGTAAAGCAGAACATTCGATTGTAACTAATACATCACCTATTATTGTATTTTGTGTATTTGTTTGATTTTTCATTACTGAATAATTCTGTAATTCTTAAGCACTGCTGACTGGTGTGTCTTGTAGTTTCTCTGCATAAAAAATATAAAAGTTTTCTTGCAAGCATGCAGAAACTATTTTGCGATGCCAGAATGTGATCTTTTCAAACCACACGACCTGTTTGAAGGTACAGGAATGCAGAAGGTATGTGTCTAATTTCCATTATTTTAATGTTGACTGGTTCTGTGTCAGAGACATATTTGTTATGTTAATTCCATCTAGTTTGTCTCTGTGCCATTGTATCACTGATGTTATGACTATGACCAGCATTTGCCATTAGTAGCAGGTAGAAACTGATTTATATGTAGTTCTAGACCGATGTTTGATACACCAGTGTTGGTTGCTTACTAGTAACAAGGGTTCAAAGCATTAATTTCATATCAGACGTCACTGTGACAGAGCTGTGAGCTGTGGATGTTCTATCATCATGTAATGTAACGTGTCTTATTTAGCCACAAGCCACACTACAGGTGATCATTTGTATTTCTGTATTGCTATCAACTGACTTAAAGTGAATGTTTTGGAGTGTGCCTATTTTTTATATTACTAGGTAAAGAGTTCTGTTATGTTATAAAATACTATTGATTAATGACAGGACTATGTTTACAATATTGCATTACAATTAGCTCTTAATTTGTAGTAATACAACAAGGCTGTTGTTATTTTGTTTGAATGTTTTGGATGTAATTTTAGGTAATTGCGTCATTGTCAGTATTGTCACAGACATCGGTGGCACGATTGACAAAAATCGAGTAAGTTATACTAATTTTTTTCTCACAGTTGATAATTGTTTCTTTATAATCGTTTATTAACTGATGATCGTTTTCCTCAGCAACTGCAATAGGTCGCTAGTGGCTACTACAGTACTGCTATGTGATCATGGCTTCAGCAAGAATTACATTTCGCAAGTTGCCACTGCAATACAGCAGCGGCAACTTAATGCCTCTACACAATAAGAAGCTGTGAAGTATGCCAGACTAGATCATGATTGGATGTCTAGCACCTGTGATTGTGGTCATTGGTTATTTACTGCATTGTTTTCAGAAACGAATATCGATTAATTGATGTTTGTGTAACAATTCTGGTTTTATGCTTCTGTGTAAAATGAAACTGTCAGATTCATTTATTGTAAGATTTAGGGTCATCTGTGATCTGGAAACATGGAAAATTGCAAAGATTTTGATGGCAGTCAGGAAAACATGAGGGAATTACCCAAAATCAGAGATGTGTGAGCAGATGGCATTTGTCAGGCTTAGTAAACTAGGCGCTGAAAGACTGATTATGCCCTTACCTTCATGATGTGGACGTTTTCTGTTGGATAATTGATAATGAACGTTGTGTGTTAATTAATATACGACAGTTGCATCCGTCAAACTGTGCGATTTAGTGGCTGTCATTTGAGAATGAAAATGTGGTAACTCGCTTTACTAGTTGTCACGACTCGCAGTGTCAGTAACCAAACATGTATTTTAATGCCATTACGTACAGACGGTTCGACTGCCAACAATTAACTAGAACAATCAATATTGTCCGCGACCGCACACACCGGCCCCAATGTTTTCACACGTCACAGTCAGTGTAGCGAGGCGAGCCGTCACACTACTCTTGCGTGCTATTTGAGGAATTAGCTATTCTATAATGAAGATAATGACAGAGTAGTTGCATTGCGTAGCCCTGCTCCAGCCCTGCAGCTCGGACCAGATAGTCCTACTGTGACTGCAAACGACAATGTGTGGATGCTTGGAGTCACATTCTCATCGGACTTGACAGATTCGTGTCCCAGAATGCATTAAATATCGACTGGCCGTGCTGGTTTACCGTTGTCGTAACCACACTGCGCTCGAGTACCTGGCCAGGGACCTCCACTGGGTCGCCGACGACGACTCTCGACGACGTCTGTGATCGTCAACAACACAGCAGGGGTCCCTCGGACGAGACTCCGCACCGTCGGCGATCGGGCCTTTCAAGTCGCCGGTCCTCGTGTGTGTAATGCACTGCCTGCATCGGTTGTTTCTGCTCCGTCACTGACTGTCTTCAAGAGTCATCTAAAAACGCATCTGTTTCAACAGCAGTCCTATAGGCATAGTCACGGACGTCACACGTTGTCGTTTTTAACGTAACATTTTACTGCATAACGTGGCCTAGCAGTTTTAGGCTTATGTCGTTTCTATTACTATATTACTATTATTAGTGAATGTACTTTTCAACTTTATGTTCCTTGCATTGATTTGCCAAATGTCTTTTTGCTAGGGGCCTTCAAGAGTGTTGAAATTAGTGATGAATTGATGGTTTGTTGTTCTGATGTGAGCTTAATTGTGATGAATAGAAAACAACGATTCGATTATAAAATTTTAATTTTTGTTTGTGGCAGACCTTTCGTCCTGTTGAATGATGATTCGTCGGCATACATCAACATGAGCAGTATTGACGAGTTAGTAATGTTACTATTAATAATCATGCAAAACTTTCTATGCTTTCATTTTTTTGAGTTCTGATGCATTAGGCATAAATGTTAACACATCTTCGTGAGTAATAGTGAGTTGTTTCTCAGTGGCACGTTAAAGGCCAATAATTGTCATGAAAATGTTACATGAAACTATGACAACAATTGTGTTTTTGCAGGTTGTATCAGTGTTTACTGAATATACAACCCAGCCTTCAGTTCTTCATTGATTAAGCTTAGCCTGGAAAACAGTTGCACTACCGTAAGGACATAACAGGACCAAGCTTTTTTGCAGTATCCTGAGAAAATGTGCCAATTTGAAATAAGCCGAAAAGCCAAGAGACATAAAATCAACATTTTTAGATGATATTCTAGTCCCTGCGTTGCTGGTTAATTGTTAATTAACTGCTAATTGGTACAGTGCAGTTTTTGTTTCTCAGTTGCATTAAATTCAAAGTTATTACAACTGTTTCTTTCTGTGCACAATTATCCTTGAATTAAAACAAATTCTTGGAGTTCTGAGAACTAAAAATAGTTTAATCGTGTGATAAGATTTAAATTAAGAAAATTTAGTATCATGGTAAAAACGAAGCTCAGTTTCTGTGACTGAGATGCGGTCGTGCCGCTATGGGTGATCATAACTTGACAGCAGCTTCTCGTTGCAGAGATAACTGTGATGCTGACGATGACTCGGATGACCTGCATAATGACCAGTGGTATGAGACGTTCTCTGTAAATGCCGAAGAAAAGATTTATGATGATCTGTGTTCAGTAATGTCATCAAAGGTAGACTAGTTGCTAAGAACCAGAATAGCTTAAGGTGCCTGCTAGCTGTGTGTGACAAGAATGCTTCTGCACTAACCTGCTTGGCATATTGTGAATTGAGTGTGGATATTGTCTTCATTGATGCTGTTTGGTTTCTGATTGGTGGACATTTGACTGTCAGGTTGTTGCTGACATATGGTCATATAATGGTTTTCGTGATGTGATCATTTGCCATCTTCAATCTTGATCTTGAATCTTGCCATCCTGAAGTTCCATTTCTGTCATGTGATCATTTTTATGGAGTAATCCTGTGTTTTTAAAAACAAAATTATGCCAAAATTGGAAAACTACGTGTTTATTTACGGTCTGCTTCAAAGTGTAAATCAGACAATCATCGGCCATTTGCAACATGTCATCTATCTGCTATCTTGAATTCTAAGAGTGCAGATTTTTATGAGATTTTAGATATCATAATATCAGAAAAGTGTGTCATATTGCATCACAGCAGGATGTTTTAGCACCAGTATATCCAGGAAGACAAATTCCACACCAATGCACTATTTGGTGAAAGCTTCTGTTGTTCTGGAAACACTGCAGTAAACTTGAGAAACGAGAAATCCATTTTGTGTGGCATTTTAAGCACACTTGTCGGACAATTACTGAAATGTCATGTTTGGAGCAAGTCAAGTTTTGTACCCATTGTGTATTTAATTCCAAACGTTTTTACTCCTCTGTGTGCTATGATGCACAATTAGTTGAAGCTGTTATAGACGACATTCGTTGCATGACTTATAGAAGCAGTGTGTGAAGCTGCAGCATGATTGTGTATGTGCTGTGTGGAAGTGTGCTTCTGACGGCAGTTTATCTGATGAGTTCGTTCATCTCTTTTCATCAGCTAATTTGTCAAAACAGTACCAAGTCATGTTACGTCAGAATCATAACATTTTATGCTGCATTTATTATCGCTTAAGTTTCGTTGCATGATAAATACCATGCGATCAACTGTCTTGATCTACTGATGAATGTCAGCAGAAAAATCTTGCAATAAATATTAAAAATAAAAAATGGCGTTTAACGGTGATCATTCTCTGCCTGTGCCTGTGATTGTAATCATTGTTCTTGCCGTTATTACTGATATTACCAATACTGTTGTGTGCATACAGCGGCTATGACTTCTCGGACGAGGACGAGTACTATGCTGTATTTGACCAGCAGAATGAAGATGATGATATATATGGAGACCTAGTTGCACTGAAGCATGGCAGAATGGCTGACACATCCAGCAGACAACCTCCTCATGTTACTGTAAATGCTTTCATAATTTTCCACTGTTTGTCTCTTACTGCAGTCTGCAACGCATAGTTGCACCTTACCTTACTTTCGGGGTGGATGTCGTCCGTAGGCAACTTCCAGCACTAAGACCACCAGGTGGGCCCATTGCACTTCGCCGATAAGCCAGAGGTTAAAGAAATTGCCTGGAAGCGTTGGCAAGCTTTAGGAGTAAAGGCCAACGTATGTTACCTAAATACAGTATAATCCATACGGTAATGACCTAAAAGAGTAACTCTAGTAGTTGACAGTGCGCTACATCTTCCGAGGAGATGAAGAGCAGTTTCTTCTTCCTCTTGACAGAGGGGACAAGTAGGGTCCGACCTGACTTTCATCAGAGTGAGGTGTCGGTTAAGATCCACATGACCTGTTAGTAAGCCTATCAGGATGCGGAGATCTCTCCCAGTTAAGTGTTGGGTATATTTAGAGAGGTTAAGGTCAATTCCTTTAAGCATGGATTTGGCCTGCCTGCATCCAGGTGTTAGACACCAGAGTCTTCTGTTTCCAGAAAGACCACTTCCTCACCGCATTATGCACAGTGGTAGAAGTAACACCGCATAGTTGCACTTACTGCATGCATTTGGACAACAGTCGTTTTGATGTACCGGTAGGTCATTATGTTATGATTCAGTGACGGCTCAAACTGTAGCTTTTCGAAGGATAAAATTCCACGACTTCCCTGCAGACACTGCCCACTTCACCATTGCCCTCTTGTAACGAACCCCTGTCTTGTACAGTCGTGTATTCATGGCACTGTGATGTCATACAAGATGATGGAGAATGTTCAATGCGCATTAGAAGCTGACATCTTAGCTTAGTTCACTGCTTGTGGCCAGAAAATGAAACTTGAAGGAAGTAAAATATTAAAAAATGGATAAATTAAGTGAGTAGTAAGTCTGGACTGATTCTTCTTCTATGAAAGGAACCGCCGGACTCTGTGTTGGACCAAGTATGTCTTGCTGTAAGTCTGAAGTGATTGATGCCAAGAGTAGAGACAATGACACATTGATTATGATGTGTGCAACTTAAGAACTTTGACACAAGGTACTGTCTGCTCAAATGGTTCGCATCATACCTCTTTACGTGTAAGTAGCCAGATTTCATCCTGGAAGACCCTCTGCGGCAGAATGCCTCAGGGCTCCAGACTCAGTCCTCTCTCGTTCATTGTTATGATTGACGACCTCAGAGCAAACTGTGAAATACACAAATTCATCGATGATACCACCTTCTCAGAACTGCTAACTCCATCATATTCTCCTTCCAATATGACAAACTATCTTAGCTCTTTACTTATCTGGACTGGCGACGATGACATGCAGCTGAACACATTCAAAACCAAGGAAATGGTCCTTGGTCGCACAGATTCGACTTCTGTCCCTTCTGTCTCAACTCAGCTGGCCCAATCCAATGTGTCGCTACCTTCAAGCTACTTGGTCGTCATGTGGACGCTAGTTTATCCTGGACGACCCACATTAATATCATTGTATCCAAAGCAAGCAAACAATTGTACTTCCTGAAACAACTGAAGAGAGCAGGCGTCCCATCACTGCAACTACTCTGTTTCACGCAGCAGTAATCCGCCCAGTTCTTGAGTATGCCTCCCCAGTCTGGCACTATTCCATCGCTTGCAGCATTCAATCCTACCAACTGGAATCAATTCAATAACAAGCAGTTGGCATTGTCATATTCTGACGTATTATTTGTTGCCAACTTAAACTGACTAAAGGACAGATGAGAAACTTGCGGTCCTTTTTTTCAGAATATTTGCAAACCGACTTCCTGTCTCCATCACCTTTTCCCACCTCCCTGTGACAATTCTGTCATTTCCAGACTACATTCTTCCACTTCTCTCCCTCGCCCAATCTCACGAACCAAATAGTTTTAATCATTTCTAAATTTTACTCTCAATAAATACCAATCACCTCTATAACAGTGTAACTCAAGTTTTATAATTATCCATTGTGCTATTGTTATTGTTATCATTGTCTTTATTTGCACTTGTTTCTTATTGTATTTAATTGCTATTCAGCTATTTGGCTACTCAGCCACAAGTGTGACATGAAACTCAGTGTCAATGTGTATGTCCATGTTAGTTAGTGCATGGTCTGTTACAGGCATTTAGATGCTGCTGCTTATGCTTGTAGTTAATGTGTTTGCTTGGAATCACATCTAAGCTTAAGGTTGTTTTCCAGTGACATTGTTTTATGAGTAGAAGTTATCGAATTGTTTTGGCTGAGCTGAGATTGCAGTTAGAGCACTTGGATACTAAAAAAATAGCTTCAGTCAACGTTCTTGTAAACTGAGGTCACTAATTATGCCGCGTACATTGCGCACATGTGCCATTAACCATTAAAAAAACATTTATTGCATTAGGAACTGGCACATAAGTGCCTGCATAGATACAGCTGTAGATAGTGTTTGAAATAAGAAAAATAGTGACAGTGTGGTTTTAGCTGAGCATTTTGTAACAATTGACTGTAGGTTTGAGCAGTTCATCTGTTTTCTCTCTGTCATCTTTTGCCATTATTATATCTGGCTGGTACAGGGATTTAAATGCAAAAAATGTAAATAAATTATGTGGGGCTCCAAATTATCGGAGACCTGAATTGGTGCATGTCTGTAAAATATCAAATTTGGCTGTCACAGAAGTCAGCTTGTTGGCATACTAAATGGTGTATGTAGATGTTTATATAGAGCATCATGTTATGCATTGTTCCTTGTATTATATTGTGTTGCTGTTGTTTTTTTTTAAATTTCCAGATGCAGCATATTCTGTGTGACATTATATTGACAGTTATTTGGTAATGAGATTGATGGATTTGATACTGGTGAGTGATGATGTATGTTTCTACTGATGTAGGACAGCTCCACTCCAAAGTCACATCATGATCTTTGTGTTAATGAGCTCGTCACTACTGAGGAGAATTATGTCAAATGTCTCGACATGATAACACAGGTTAAGTTTTTGTTTCTCGTCATTGAAACAAACAACTAGTGAAGTACTGAAATTTGCACTTATTAATTCGAGTTTGTTTTCAACAGTGTTTTAGTCTTATTGTTGCGTTTTATCACCTGTTAAAAATATCGATTAGATTTATTGTGGTAGTGACGTAGTCATATGTGCATATGTAATTCATTCGTTGTTTTGACGATGAGTTCCTGTGGTCTGTTGTAGACATTTATGGTACCACTGAAACGTGTTATTCCACAAAAAGAATTCGACAACATATTTGCCCACGTTGAGGTTTGAATGAAAACTTATCAGCCGTACATTTGTGTGATTATACTTTTTTTGAGTCCAAAAACATTCCACTCACACGAACAGTTTTGTGTTCTTTCAGAACTTCATCATGTTACAAAACTGCAGTCATTTCTGTAGATGTTTATGTGTTTGTGGAAAATTGTTACAGCTTGCTAATTAGTTTACGGCCTGACTGTAATATCTGGCAAAATTGTTTGTTTTGATGTTTACTGCCAGAAACTGTACGAAGTGCACAGTCAGTTTTCAACGAATCTGAGAATGTCGACAACTCATGAGTCTGTGTACACGATCGCCGACTGCTTCATTATGAACAAGGAAAGGTTCGTCGTCTATGGAGAGTACTGCTCCAATCTGCTGCATGCTCAGGACGTGCTTGATAAAGTCTGCAACACCACTCCTGCCGTGCAGAGTCTTGTTACTGTACGTGGTATTAAGAATTATGTGGTTAATTTGTGTTTGAGAATGTTTGTTTTTCAGATACTGCATAGCTAGATAAGAAACCCAGATCCTCGTCGACAATTTGACTGGTTGGTTGGTTGATTGATTGATCCTGAAGTTGAATCATGTGAAGCTGTACCAAACCTGACGTCTAACATTTCCTTTTTGTTTCTTCACATGCCTAGAACGTAATTTGTCCGCATTTGACATTGGAACTGCCAGGGTATTAAAGCAAATAGAACAGATCCACAACTGCTTTTAACTAAAGACATTTGTATTGCTTGTTTACAAGAATTACATTTACAACACGACTCTGATTTCTCAATAGACTACTATTTAACTTACAGTTTCAATCCAAGTAGTTACTCTGATACATAAACAATTCCAGATGGCCTAACCACTCTTAATTCATCACTCAATCCCCCGTAGACCTATAACACTTACTATTAACTTACAATCTCAAGCCTTTTCAGTCCTTGTAAATCACACCACGACAATATGCAATATATACATTCCTCCACGAAGCTCTCCAGATAGACATTCCATAGAAAATCTTCTGTATTAACTCTGTGCTCCTTATATTGTATTGGGAGATACTCACTCACTGGGCCACTTGACCGGCAAATGGTCATAGATCTTGAAGCGATCGCTAGCCGTGCTCCAAGTAATGTCAGCATAGAGCCCGACATTGACTTCCATCTGATGGACCTAGTCTTACCTCGGATGACCCGTGGATGTCTCCAAGAAGATAGCAAAGCAGCACTCGCAGTTATTTTTCAATTGAAATCATACTCTCAAAAACTCTCACGTAATATATCTCTCTATACAGCAGAACTCCTGGCAATTAATTTAGCACTACAGTACACCGGAAAGTATTCTAAACGGTGAGTCATAATTACAGGAACCCTTGGTTTTTACCCGCGTGACGCTATGCTAGCGCGGGTTATAGAGATCACAACGTGTCTGTCCGTCTGTCTGTCCGTCTGTCTGTCTGTCTGTCTGTCACGCGCCGGTATTGTGTCAAAACGAAGAAAGCTAGCGTCATGATTTCTTCACCATCTGGTAGCCCCAAGACTCTAGTTTTTTGACGCCAAATTTGATCACCAAATTCTAAGGGCTTCCCCCCGAATGGGGGCCTCAAACAAGGGTCGGTCGGAAAA
>Ga0209680_1000494_pt1 | contig 10982 bp, 10 predicted proteins | sample WorMetLIZISLAND1_FD_187413 | JGI IMG/M metagenome (GOLD analysis project Ga0209680, IMG submission 187413) | Marine gutless worms symbiont microbial communities from Max Planck institute for Marine Microbiology, Germany - Olavius loisae LIZARD... ... | reverse complement strand
TGTTATAACTTCGAAATGGAGGAATTTTTTTCATCGTTTTTGCGTCGCGCGGGTATGCCAGCATCAGCTGGGCTTTCTTGTTATAGTTATATATGCAAACTCGGCAAACATACTAGTAGCGTTGTGCAGTTATGCACTAGTCTGTTGCATTATACAGTAAAATATTTGTATGATTGATACATTCTCTGGTATTAAGGTAAGATTGTCAGGTTCATGTATTAATCGGTAATCGGCCGATTGTTAGATGCCGCCAGCCGATAATCGGCCATTGCCTTATCGGTGCATCTCTGACACATGCACACACATACATTCCACAAAATACTCTACCTGTAGTACGTGGGTATTTAAAAACTGTGTAATTTTTGAAATATGTTGTTACAAATTACTTCATAATTTTGTTGTAGTACAAACCGTAGTGTTCTTGTGATTATTTTTGCAGTTTCTTGTTACGAGTGTACTGTGAGCATTATACGTTGTTTGTTGCAAATTCAGTGGCTCACACGCTGCGAGCTTTAAGCAACCCTTATTGTCAGTCAACGTGTCAGTCTGTCTGTCTTGTGCTCTCTGTGTGTTGGCAACTTGGATGCTAAATATCTCTGAAACTAAGCGATTTAGGGGAGCCTATAGGAAAGTGCTATCAATGACGTCACGTAGCTATGACGTCACAATATTCAAAGTCGTCACATTCAGAAACTAGGACCTGGATCAACTACTATCCATGTGGACCATTTAAACACACGTTAAACTTGAACATCATATTAAAACATAAGAAGCGCATTCGGATAACTACTGCCAGAGAAGAAGCATTTGGCACAATTGCAATCCGGACCGAAATTCAGCACTTTTTCACGATGAAAGCTTGCCATTTGGAAAGATGATCGACTATCCTTTAGGCACACACTATCAGGTAGAACATTGTGTTAAAAATCAGCTCATTTGGCTTAGAACTCTTGGAGAAAAAGCATTTGGTGTAACCCTACCCCAAGTGAAAATTGCGAATAATCGGTACTATCGCAGTTCAGAGGGTATGAGTGGGTTGCGTAAAACTTAGCAGCACACTAGCTAAGTCGCCTACCAGCTTGTTTGAATATTTGCTTGCCAAAACTTATTAAATGAAACAATTTGACAAATTTATTGAAAATGTTCACAATTTTTTGCTGGCATTGCAGTCTTGTTTTCTGTTATTGTTAGTGCTGCATAATTTGTATCTGATATATAAATGTTTTTGTATTATTCTATCATTACAGGTATTTAAATAGTTGTCTGGTCTCAGTAGTGTGTAGTACACCATGCGAACATTTTTATGGGAGTATTCGTAAATAGTAGAGTCCCATAGTGTGAACTCCACTGGACTCGCATATTGTTACAATTGCACTCGCATATTGTTAAAATTTGCAGTCATTTATGATCAACCGTGTATATTGTTGTTTACTGCTAATGTGATGTTACACTGCTGATGTACTGTCTTTGTCAACATAGACTGCAATATTTGATACTTTGTTTTGTCATCTGATATGCCTGTAGTGCAAAATATCTGCTGGAAGAAACAGAAGATGGATGGAAGGCTAGGCTTTGACGACACTAATATTTTTACCTTGTACTCGGTACTTAACTTACGCGACGAGAGGGCGTATTTGGGTTTAAGCTTTGCTAGGATTCTCTTAGCTTTGCAGATGATTATAAGTTTTGATACGGATGGATGGATGGGGTTTAACGGCATTTTGAACATGCAAGTAGTGGCTATATCCTGCCTGAGTTTATTAGTAAGGCCACTGGCCTGTGTGAAAGAGATTATTCATTTAGGATGAATATTATGTTAGTTGAGAAATTATGAGTCATTGGTAAACGTGATTCTTGTAAACAAGTCTCTGGTTGAAAGCAATTGTAGGTCTCTTCTATTTGCTTTAATACCTGGCATACTGTTCCATTGTAAAATGCAGACATATTTAGCTCTAGGCATGTAGTTCAATTTTGTGATCGTCTTCATAATTAGATGTATCCATTTCTTCTAATACATGCAATTTAATTATAGCTTCAGCTGTCGTACTGGATGGATGAAAAGCACGCAAGGATGAGAAAACTGGAGGTTTGTTAGTATGTGACTGTGAAGTTCCCAGATATGAACTATTTAGACATGAATACAGTGCTGGTGAAAGCTAAGTCATGAAGTCATAAATGTGGAAGTTCGAGTAAACAGCTTTCAAACAGTTCTTAATAGACTGAATAAGTATAAACATACAACTGAAAAATCCAGGCAAATGCGACTGCAGCAGTTTCCAAGCACCAACATAAATTTGATGGAAGACAACGCAACACAAATTGCTGGAAATATCGAGAGAGGAATTTCACATACGAGACACAGCAGCACGTAGCAAGACATTTACTACATGGAGAAAATATAACGCAAATTAGTGAAATAAGTGAAATAACACGGCGTAGTTCAACAATAAACGTTCACGCTATACTATTCGACTAGCAGACTAAGTTGACACCAAATAATTTCTTTAGTCTGTACACAAGAAAGTGTCTCCATAAGTGCTGCAAATACATCCAAAAAATAGAGAAGAGTGGCTTACGTTTGACATGATGCAGAAAACGATGGATGGATGGATGGATGGATGGATGGTTAGGTTTTAACGGCATTTTAAGCACACAAGTAGCGGCTATATAATGCCTGAAGAAGTTTAATGTTTGTTAGTAAGGCCAATGGCATGTACAAAAGAGATTATGCGTTTAGGATGAATGTTATGGAAGAGATCTTTGAGATTAGAAGCTGTATAGAAATTCTGCCGAATGATATCAAAGTCGATACAGCCGATAAGTATATGCTCTACATTTAACAGAGATTTGAAAGATAAACATAACATTCTGAAGCTCAGCCAAGTGGCCAGGAACAAATGCTTTATACGAGGCAGTATTAGACAATGAGACAATGCTGAAACGTAAGTTTTGGTCTGCCCGTGAATAACTACTGTGGATGGAAGGTCAAGCTTTTACTGCATCTTGAGCACACAGAAGAAGCAAAAAGCCAAAACAAACTAAAGTTAAGACAGCAACTGGCTAAACAGGCCTCATATCGTACAGCTACTATAATGGCACGTCTGGTCAGACGGGATGAAGTATCTAAAGATGACACTACTGGCAACAACAGAAAACAGTGACTCAATAACAGACTAGGTGATGTGACTCAAGCATGTGAGAAGGTGTATATAATAAATAAATAAATACATGACAAATAACCTGATAACTGTGCAACAACAATACTACATAAAGAAACCTCGAGAAAATTGAAAACTATCAAAACGACACGTCGCCCTTCAGTGACTTGCGCTACATCGTCAACTACGCGACACAATAAATAACACAAACTTGGAAGATGACAAACCACAGTTCAAACGAAATATCACTATTACAATCAGCAACGTAATACATCATCAATAATGGCACATTGCTTACATGTGGCTGTATTCAGCAGCATGAAATATAACGTAACAATAAGGGAATAAATATAGCAACAAATGATGGATACAATAAACTAATGACGGACAAAACAAGTACTGTCAAATACTGTAGGCAATCCTGCTGCTCCAACCAATATTCCGTCAGTGTGACTCAATAGGATGCGATTCTCTCACCTCCAAGACGAAATAAATTTAACCATATGACGACAACTGTAGCCATACGAGTACAGCTATAGAGCATCCTGTGCCGGAGCGGGTTAAGCGTCAGAGTGCTGGATGTCAAAAAATACAAATGACGGCTTAAATCGGTCTCGCACAGAATCTTTTTTAGCTGTACTCGTATGGCAACAGAGGGCGACAAAGGGTTAATAAACAACACATATCGCAACATCTTAACACAATTCCTGCTAAACACACAAACCTTAACCAATAACGTTCTGTTCTTTGCCGAGTTACACAAACTTGAATAGCATCCACCCAATCACCCTGAGACTTCATCTCACATTGCTTTCAATATGAAATAAATTGTATGTAATAAAAATGAGAACCAGACACTAGTCCATACGTGCACGACATTCTGGCCAGTAGATTACAAATATGAAACGTAAAATGATCAGGCGACAGCAGTATAACATCAGCAACGGCAAACAACTCGGAACACAATGCATAGGTGATCAATGACACTATGCTAGCCAGTGTATCGCTCTATGATAGTCTTGGGAACATAGCCCACGTCAGCTCGACTGTTGCGAACTCTCCACCAGTTCTTCTGGTCAACCAACACCTGAAACACACGGCACACAGGCACACTCCTAGCGGCACATCAGCACAATTAGGCTATACAGTGGCGTTTTGCGTTAACGTTGGTTCACGCTGGAAAATACAGAACATGAGACAAATTAAAAATAAAGAAAGTGAACACAACCCAGAAAAAAAGTAAACAACGCAAAACACAGCAAAACAAAACTACCCTAGTTCAGTCGCCTTTTAAGACACTCGGCCAGGGAACAAGGTGGGCTTATTCTACGACGCTTCCTAGCCCACACAGTCGTGAAAGACCACACAGTTTACTTTCTAAGTACACCAAATACTAGTGTTTAGTGAGTTTCATAAGTAAGTCAATCAATAAAGCACAGAACGCTGTTTGTCATAGCTCAACAACTCTGTTAGTTTATAACACAATAAATGAGTTGAAGTGGTAACCGTTAACAACTGCCATTATTGCAATGTTAATGCTTTATTTAAACTACCCAAATGAACTGCAAAACATATCGTTATCACATGTGTGGAAATGTGACTTGCTGCAAAACTATGCTCATTTCATACGTATAGTGACCTCAACATTAGTGGCAGTATTACTCATAATACACAGCAGATTAGCTCTAAGTCCAAGGCCAATACAAGTTGACCTGTAGACAGGGTATTATAAGGCCAGACCCAGAGGTGGTCCAGTTATCACTGAGGTTTTGTCCAATCCCATGCACGTTCCTGGCCAATGATATTTCCTAGGCATTAACGTCCACACTCTACAATTAGACAGCATAGACTACCTACTTCTCTACCACAGGCAGATTCACAGGGAGTGCAACTAGTATGCGCCCCCTTCTCTGAACACCCACATAATTAAGGGCACAAGGAGAAACAATCTTTTCCACAGAATGTCTTTTCTGGGCTCTAAATATGTCAAAATTGCTTTTCCGCCCAGGACCCCATTGGGGAGCTTACAGCGCTCCCCTAGGTCCCCTAGCTGTATTTAATGGGGCAGGGAAAGAGTGAGGAATGGAGGGAGGGACTACATTAGATACAGGGAAAAGGAAGGGAAAGGAAACACGGGTTGGGGAGGGATGTGAAGAGGTGGGGATGTTGTGACAAATTGCTGGATCTTTGACTGATACTCGACCGCTCACACGTCTTCATCCACACTACACACATACCAACAGATGTTAAGAAAGTGTGACTTAGATTTTTCAAAAATAATCATATTTTTAAACCCACTACAATACCGACTTCTCATGGATTTACTCCACGATTCTCACAAATAAAAACAGTCATAAAGTACATGCATAATAACACTGAATCAGTGGCACCACAAGTATCATAGCACAATTTAATGTAATTAATAAATCGACAACAGAATCAGGTGACATACCTCCAGTATTTCACCAGATTTCACTGTGAGTTCCTTTGAGTTTTTCGACTCACGTGCATGAACAACGTAGAAAATTCTGCTCAACACATCCAGTAAAGCAGTTTATAGCTGAAATTGTACTTCGCTGAACACTGCATAACTGGTTGCTACAAAATATAGTCTTTAAGACTCAAAATAAGCGCATATAGTACTGCCGATCGACTCCTCATAAGATGCAAAATTCGTTTGCCAAAGGTTGAAGGTCACGTGACGACAAACGAGGACGAATATCAAAAATCTGTCCAGTTAAAATTTAGATAGTGTCTTGGAGGATACCGACAGAGGAGACACATTTAAATTGGCCATTTTTGCACATTTCAGACCTCCGTGACCTTGACTTTGACCTTGATTGGATCGTGCGGCATACCGTTGTGTGTCACTCATCGACCTCTACCTACATACCAAATTTCGTTCAAATCGGATAAATTTTTTGTGGACAGATGAATGGACGTACGGACGGACATTGAAACCAGCTTGATTACTTCAACTTTGAGGAGATATGTTTCACAATGTGTGTTTTAATGCAAGTACCTTTACATAGTAAGTAACAGCTTACTTGGCACTGCGAGACTTTAGCTGCTGAACAAAGTCATCGACTGTGGTAGATCCGTTGGTCGCATTCTTGGCTTGATCCAACTGCCGTCTGTCGTGGTTGATGCTACCAGTGTCTGACTGCGGCCACCCTGCCATCACCCGCTGGGCTGCTGCAAGCCTAGGATCTGCAGTGGTAAACTGAGCCATGGAAGCATGATCCACATGATCTCTTGATGCTTGACTACAGGTCTGATGCGGATGTGGTGATCCGCTGCCGAATCTGTCCACATCAGCACGACGGGCAAGCACAGTCTGATCATTGGACACAGCACGGTCGGCTACACCAATCTGTGACATCTGACGACTCAGTTCAAACTCTCTCTGCCTCTGGTAATCCTGTGCCAGTCTCCTCTGTAGCTCCACCATGCTGTACAGACACATGATCAAACTGTAATACAGGCTAGTTGTTTGCTCTATCACACCAATAAATATCAGTACAAAAAATGCTTTCGCACTTGCAGCAGCTACGGTCATACAGCTGTCTGTCCTATGGACGATGTTGTCGTGAACAAACTGCAAACTACAAGCAACTGGGTAAATAAACATACAAGTTTTCAATGGTTTATAGGTAAACCTTAACGCCGACATATATTCAGCTAAGCTAAGCTGAGTAAGGTTTTATGACGTACTCAACACATAACGTATGTATGTATGTATGTATGTTTATTTCATTATAGCCAAAATGGCTAAATAGCACAAGCATACAGTTGAACAGACAAATTAGACAATAGTAAAAATCTAGCTAGTCTGATAGTTACTAATCGCAAATAAAATAAACGACTGGTACTTTTTTGTCCTATTGCTGGTACGAGGATATTTAGAAGGAGCTCTCAATCGTGATAGGAGTTCAGGGTCACATGGAGGTGGGAGTACATGATGTAGGCACGAAGTTGGTTGAGTAGTAGACTCAAAAAAGTTGCGACAGTTCAAACAGTTCAAATGGAACAAAACCATTTAGAAAATGAAAAATTATAGTCTAATTAGGCCTACTCTTTCACAACAATGCAGAAATAAAGCAGTTTGTAACCGTATTTCGTGACTGGCATTTGGTGACACTTCGCTTGATGTCTGACTTCTTGTATACCCAGTTCGAGCATCTGAAGACTAAAAACAAACAGTTCAGTTTCATTCTACCATGCAACACCTATATACGAGTAAAAAGGGTAAAGAGGAGAGGAACGTTAGGGAAGGAAGGGAAGGAGAAAAGTGTGGTATGGAAGAAAAGGAGAAAGGAAGAAACAGTTAAAAAGATAAAACTGCAGGAGGGAAGAGAAAGAGGTTGGCCGCTTTTGAAGGGGTTGGCCCCTTCTGAAAATCCTAGATCTGCCACTATAATCATATCACTGTAGTTTAAGCACACCATACATTATGCAAAGAACAGTGGACAAGTCACCCTCAACCATCGCTGCACCAAGAAGCCGTGCTGTTTTAGACACACCAGTTTGTCATGACAAACCAGTGTGTCATCAACAGTTGAACATCTCACTATTGCAAAGCATGGACAAAATACACAGACATTAAGTAATCATTACTGGTACCATTTCACGAGATCCATTCCTCCAGTAGCGAGACTGTGGAAGAGTAGAAGCAGCGGCTGGAACACCGATCTCTTCCAGCCAAAATGACGGAGGCTGCCATGCATCACAGAATGTTGGCGTGTACAGCGGAATTTCACCCTGCCATCTGTCACTGCAAATACGTACAACATTCATTGATTAGTCCTTTAACGATTAGCGAGCTTGAAATAACGCATGAATCACTTTTTACAAGCTAGTAGCAACTATGCAGCCTACATTTAGGATACATATAAAGAAAATGCAAAGTATTGCATTTAAACAGATCACTCTAAAATATCCCTTAACGGAATAATGTAAACAATGGCCTATGTAACTATCACACACACTGTAATTATCCCCGACAATGTCCGAGGATAATGTGATTGGTCGTTGTTCGTTCATTTATCTGTTCGTTTGTTTGTGCATAGAATAACTCAAAAAGTTGTCAACGGATTTTGATGATATTTTCAGAGTAAGTTCATATTGAGCCTATTTTGAAACAATTGAATTTTGGGTCCCCAACTCCCTGGAAAGGGCTCCCGCAAAGGGGCAAAATTTTCTATCAACATTCCACCCGGGGTGACATTGCAGCACGGCCAGCAAATTTAGCACAATAACACATAAGGCCAAGTGAACGTTTCTAGGGGTCAAATACGTGGGAATAGAATACCCCGATATTCTAAGCAGGTGGGGCCCAAATTTTATCATATCTGGGATGTCCATTTTCCATCAGTTGTTGCTAGAGCTACTAAATGTAGCATGGTGACGTATCATGACGCTCAAAAGATTTAGGAGTCGCCCCTGCTGCATCCAAAGGGGTGGGCACCAGAAAACTCATTTATTGAAACATATGCCATTATCACGATGTGAACACAAAGACTTTGACAGCGTGACTCATTGGAACCAGGCCATGAACGCCCACCCCACCCTAAGAGTAGCCTCATAACCAGAACGTGCAATAACAGTAAACCAGCTGTTCCACAGTGTTTAACGACATTTGTCAGGATGATTGACATCACCAGGTCCACCAGTCCTATAGGAGACAAGACTGTTAGCTGTTAGGGGCCTTTGTCAGCATATGCCACCTAAGTCTTGGAAGTGCCTTTGTAGTGTGCAATGTGTCATACATATCTGCCGATCATGACATTAGTAGAGGCTTGACAATCTGCATGTATCAAGTATGCGACATACTTCAAGTGAAAAATGAAGGCCCAATATTGACTTCCATCTTGTCACAGCACTATCAAACTGCATATGAGATTAGAGCCAGTAGTAGCATGAATGAACAATATGCATTCTAAATTCATGACTTACTCTGTAGCAAGAAACTGTTGCAACTCATTAGAGAACAGTAGTAACACAGAAGATCATAACTGGTCTATTACATAAGTCGGTTATTTAAGCAACTGGTTCACGTTCTACGTGTATCGTCAATGTACAAATTATCAAATAATATTTATCACCAACGGCAACAAAATACAGGTAACTGCACAGACATGCTTGTCGTCCAAGCTGGGCCGAGGCTTGTCAGCAGTTCACTTTCTTTAGACGTCAGACAATTGTCCAGAAGGTCGTGAGCCTCTGTCGTTGGCAGTGGAGCTATCACCCGTGAAGCAAGTTCATCTGATGAGCCCCAGTGTCCCACATCACCATTACTGGCTTCAACAACCAGTGACAGAGGAACAAAGAGGAAGTGTACAAGTTCAGGTGCGTTTGGATCACGGATCTTTGTCTTCAGTCGCGCCTGCCATCAGCAAACATAGCAGCATAAGGCTCTGTCACAAAACTATGGTAATTGTTAGAACAGTTTTTATCTCTATAGATAACAATAATATGTCAGGCAGACCCTGAGCCTGTTGTGTCATCACTCTGAATTTGGTGACTCATCCGCATGGCCGCCCACCCATTATCAAATTTTGCAATTCAAAAAATTTTGCCCTGTGTGGACCCTTTCTCAGGATAAGTTCATATTCAGCTATTTTGAAACAATTGAATTTTGGGACCCCAACTCCCTGGAAATGGTTCCCGCAAATGGGCCAAATGTTCTATCAACAGTCCACCCGGGGTGACATTGCAGCACGGCCAGCAAATTTAGCACAATAACACATAAGGCCAAGTGAACGTTTCTAGGGGTCAAATACGTAGGAATAGAATACCCCGATATTCTAAGCAGGTGGGGCCAAAATTCAAATATTTATAAGTACGTAGGCCCAATATGAACCTATACCAAAAATAATGACCTTAATTTTTAAACTCTCAACTTCAAACTAGCACAGCAAAGCTCACTGAGTTATCTTTATGGGACTACGTAATGCTTTAAAAAAAGTAGTCATTGTTTACACACACATTTTTGCTGGCCTCGATCCTAGATCCAGACCAGGTTCAGTTGTAGTGAGGCGCAGGACCTACCGGCGTGCACAAGTTTAGTCAAAATCCAACTGGAACATTTCAAGTTATTGTGTGAACAAAACTGTGGCACACAGAAAATGTTAAGGACAAAAGGACCAACAAAATATGTATCTGAAGCCTTCAGAGGAGGTGGTGTAAAAATAGATAATCCATTCCACACCATTATACAGCTCTCTCTGCAGGAACAGGAACAAAATGACGTTTATTTGTAGCTTACCAGAAGAATAAAGGACAGTTTGAACTTCTGCAGAATGTCTATGAAGTCTTTCGCTGGTGGTGGTTTAGCACGCATATATAGAAGCCCATCTGCAAATACAACAGCTAGATCAGTACAGTAAACTGTAAATAATTAACATATCAAGGCTGTCAGTTTATTTGACTTCACTTTCTATCTTTCACTTGTCAGTATTCAGCACTGTGTTCCCATACTCAGCCTAAGTGCTCACACAGCTCCGAAACTTGTCAAAATTAGTGTGACTGTCCACTTGATGTATATTATGCCCTGTGCACTGAACTGCACAGGTTGACTGGAAATTAGAATGAAGATGACAAGATAAAATCAATAAATAAAACTGTATTCATGAGTGAAAAATGGGGTCCAAATGACAACATCATTTGTTACAAGTTTATACTCAACTGTATTGTCACAGAGTGGGATCATTTCCAAAAATATTATCTCTGGGAACGCCAAGTTCGAGCACTGAAGGCACGAGGATCGAGGCGCCGCCGAGGGGGTGGGATGTGGGGAGGAAGTGTCCCCCTCCCCACCGGAGG
>Ga0209680_1000493_pt1 | contig 10984 bp, 11 predicted proteins | sample WorMetLIZISLAND1_FD_187413 | JGI IMG/M metagenome (GOLD analysis project Ga0209680, IMG submission 187413) | Marine gutless worms symbiont microbial communities from Max Planck institute for Marine Microbiology, Germany - Olavius loisae LIZARD... ... | reverse complement strand
GCACTATCCGAAGCCGCAAATCCGATGAAATTGCTTTTCCCATGGAGCACCTCCTGCTCATAGGGAATCACGGTTCGAGCCAAAAGGGAATCCCCGATTCAAAATTCTCACCCGACGCTCTAGGTCGTCATCGTCGAGCGCCTTTTCCATGCTGTCGACGGCGGCATGCAGTCCATTCAACTCCTCTTTCGATAGGCCCCGTGCGGCGACGAGATAGGCTGCGGTCGACTCGAGGCTGGTTAGGATCTCATAGATTTCCTTCATATCGTCGGTGGATACCGGCAATACACGCATGCCGTGGCGCGGGCGCACTTCGACCAATCCCTCGCCGACGAGGCGGATCAGGGCTTCCCGTACGGGTGTGCGACTCATTTCGAGCAGGTCGTCAACCTCTTGCTCGGTCGCCTGGAAACCGGCCGTCAGTTCGTTGTTGAAAATCCGTCGGCGCAATTCGGCGAAGGCGACCTCCGAATAAGGCGCTCGGGATTCCCGACCTTCGCCCGGTTCGTCACCGCTGTTAACCGGTTTCGCCATCCTTACCCCCCTGCGCCGCCTTTGGACGTTCGGCTGACCGGCCGCCCCAATCGAATTCGGCATACCTGCACCCCGAAACACCCCACGACAGGTGAAACGCGGACACAACTCTACGGAACTGTTGCGGATCAATCAATACGTTAACGTATTCACTGATCCGATTTTCTGTTGGGGACTCTCAAGCGATCGAGACATGGCAGGCCACGCAAGGGTCCATGGCCGCGACAAACAAGCGGACGGTACGCTCCAAGTCGCCCCCAGGCATCGCGCGTACACCGCGAAGCGCTTCGACGAGCGGACCGTCTGGATGGAAGGACCATTCGGTCGGTGCCAGGATCCTGTAGTCGACGACCTTGCCGTCTCCGACACGAGCCCAGTGAAGCAACCGCCCGCGGGCGCAGTCGACGCCGCCCGCCCCCTCGCCCGGGGTCGCTGAAAACCCTTCGGTGAGCGATAGCGCGATCGTCGGGTCCAGGGTTTCGACGAGGCGTCCAATGGTCGCGGGCAGGGCCGCCAGTTCGACGATCCGCGCTGCCATGCGGGTCAACAATCCGTTGCCGAACTCATCGAGCAACGCGCCGATCAGGGGATGTCGCGTCATGCGGCTGAGAGCGCCGGTTTCGAAGGTCTGTCCCGCGATCTCGGGTTGCGCCTGAAAAGTGCCGTCGGGATCGGCGGCGATACTCACGCTCAGATCTTCCAGGGACGCCGTCAAGGGTCGATATGGCGAGCGTCCGAATTCCGCCAAACCGCGTTCCAGAACACGGGCGACGGCGCGGTGCACCAACCCGTCTCCGATGCCGGACCACGCCTCCAGGTCTCCGACGGTCGTCAATCCGGCAGCTCTGTTATCGATGCCGACTTGGTTCAGCGCCGATGCCATTTCATCAATGGCTGTACTGGCGGCATCCCTATCGACGACCACGCTGCGGTCATCGCCGACGCACCGCCAGGCGTTGGCGGGCGACACGGCTGCAAAGAGATGTTCGCGAGCCGCCATTGCCGCCAGCAAGGGCTTCGGTTCCAGCGGATCATTGAGGAATGCCGCCCATTCGATGACGATACCGCGCAAGGTCTCGACAATCGTCTCGGACAGGACGGCGGCGCGCCGAACGGCCGTTCGGTCCGGTTTTGTGGGATCGCCGAGGCCTTGTTCCAAGGCCTCGCAGGCGGCCACGGTCTGCGCGGTCCCGCAGAGGCTGAAGATCAACGGCAACCGTTCGACCAGGGTCGCCGGTTCCTTCCCGCGAAAAAACCGGCCGAGGCCGGTGGGACGCTGCGACGTCAAGCGCACGTCGACGACCTTGCTGCCGTCCGTTGCAAGTTCCAGGTCGAGTCCGCCGCCGAGGTCCGCCGTCTGCATCGGCCAACGCTAAACCACGAAAGGTGCCAAGGCCAGATCGGGGGGCGCCAGAGCCCTCCAGGTCACACCGGGTTTCATGGGCGAACCCGTTTCCCCTTCTCACGCAGATAAGCCTTGAATTCAAAGCGGCAACGCACCGAAATGTCCCCTAATGAAAGCCCGCCGTTTTACGCCGGTCGGCACAGGGAGAGTGCCTTGGAACATTTCGATGTCGCTGTTGTCGGTGCCGGTATCGCGGGTGCGTCCCTGGCCTATTTCCTGGCGCCGGAGCGCCGGGTCGTCGTACTGGAACAAGAGTCCGAGACCGGCTACCACACGACCGGCCGCTCGGCGGCGATCTTCGTCGAGAGTTACGGCAACGCGGTGATCCGGGCTTTGACCGCAGAGGGCCGTGACTTTTTCGGCGGGCCCCCGGCCGGGTTTTCGGACGCACCGTTGTGGCGCGACATCGATCTCTTTCTGATCGGCACCGCCGGACAGGAAGAGACCATCGCGGCGCGATACGAAGAGGTCCGGCATCAGGCTGTCGGGGTGGAGGTCGCCGACGGGTCGCTCTTCGAGACCCATCATCCGCTCGCCCGCAAGGGAGTTGTCAAATCGGTCCTTTACGATCGCGGCGCCAAGGAACTCGACGTCGCCGCCCTTCACCATGGGTTTCTGCGTGGTGTCACCCGGGCCGGCGGCACTGTCGCCGTCGACCGGCAAGTCACATCGCTTTACCACCAGGGCGGTTACTGGTCGATCGTCACTGCCGGCGGCACCTACGGGGCCGATATCGTCGTCGATGCGGCTGGCGCCTGGGTCGATGCTGTCGCCGAATTGGCGGGGTTGGACGCACTCGGCCTGCAACCGCTGCGCCGCACCGTATGCCTGGTCGACGTCCCGGCCGGTATGTCGGTCGACGACTGGCCCATGGCCATCGACGTTGACGAGACATTCTACTTCAAGCCGGAAAGCGGACGGCTGTTGTGTTCACCGGCCGACGAAACGCCGTCGCCGCCCTGTGATGCACAAGCCGATGAACTGGACGTGGCGATCGCCGTCGACCGCATGCAGTCTATTCTCGATATCGAGGTCAACCATATTGCCAGCAAGTGGGCCGGTCTCAGGACCTTTGCGCCCGACCGTACACCGGTCGTCGGGTTCGACCCCAGGGCCGATGGGTTTTTCTGGTTGGCCGGTCAAGGGGGTTACGGCATACAAACGGCACCGGCTCTCGGCCGAACGGCCGCCAGTCTTCTACTCGGCAACGGGATCCCACCATTGGTTGCTGCGAGAGGCTTGACCGCTACCGATCTGTCGCCGGGTCGCCTGGTGGATAGCTGAAACGGATTTGATCAACGTCGATGCGTATTCTCCTGCTCTGCCATTCCTTCAATAGCCTGACGCAACGCCTGCACGTGGAACTGCGCGAACGGGGTCATGACGTCTCCGTCGAGTTCGACATCAACGATGCGATGACCCGCCAAGCGGTCGACCTGTTCCGGCCCGACGTCGTCATCGCCTCGTTCCTAAAAAGGGCCATTCCCGAGGACGTTTGGCGCGGCACCCTATGCCTGATCGTTCATCCCGGCATCCCCGGCGATCGCGGTCCCTCGGCGTTGGACTGGGCGATCCTGAGAGGCGACGCGGAATGGGGTGTCACCGTGCTCCAGGCCGAAGCCGAAATGGATGGCGGGCCGGTCTGGGCCCATGGCCGATTCCCGATGCGCGAGGCAACCAAATCCAGCTTGTACCGAAATGAGGTCACGGAGGCGGCCGTCGCCGCCGTTCTCGAGGCCCTTGGGAAATTGGACGATGGCCGGCCACCGGCGGGCGACAGGGTGCCATCCTCCGGTCGTCAAGGCCGAGACAATCCGGTTTGCCGCCAGGCGGACCGCGCCATCGACTGGGCGACGGACGATACACAATCGGTGTTACGCAAGATCCGTAGTGCCGACGGCACGCCGGGTATCCGCGATAGGGTCAGCGGAAATGAGGTTTACCTGTTTGACGCCGCCGAGGCCGAGGGCCTGTCGGGCCAGCCAGGCGCCCTGATGGGACGCGCCGGAACCACCGTCGCCAGGGCAACGGTCGATGGCGCCGTGTGGCTGGGGCATATGAAACCGACGGGACCGAAACAGCTGAAATTGCCGGCAACCGTCGTTCTGGGCGAACGGGCCATCGACTTGCCCCCATTGCGGGAAACGCCGGCCTCCGATCCGATCCGTTACGAGGAAAAGAACTGGATCGGATACCTCCATTTTGCGTTCTACAACGGCGCCTTCGATACCGCCGCCTGCCGGCATCTACGCCGCGCCTTCCTGCAGGCGAGAGAACGGCCGACCCGGTTGATCTGCCTGATGGGCGGGCCCGACTACTGGTCGAACGGTATCCACCTGGGCCTGATCGAGGCGGCCGACAGCCCGGCCGATGAATCGTGGGACAACATCAACGCCATCGACGATCTGGTCCGCGACATCATCACCACGACCAGTCATCTCGTCGTCGCCGCGATCCGCGGCAACGCTGGTGCCGGCGGCGTCTTCCTGGCGCTTGGTGCCGACGAGGTGATCGCGCGCGACGGCGTCATCCTCAACCCCCATTACAAGGACATGGGTAATCTCTACGGTTCCGAATACTGGACCTACGTGCTGCCGCGCCGGGCCGGATCGGAAAACGCCGAACGTGTGACGCAGGCCCGGCTCCCGGTCGGCGTCGGCGAAGCCAAACGCCTGAAACTGGTCGATGGCAGTTTCGCCGGACCGGTGCCGGCTTTCGATATTGAACTCGCCGCCCACCTCGAGGCCCTTGCCGCCGACCCGGCCCTCGCCGTAAGGCTGCGAGAAAAGGAAAAGCGCCTGGCCACCGACAGTGCCGAGAAACCGCTCGAACGGTACCGCGACGAGGAACTCGAACGCATGAACCTCAATTTCTACGGCTTCGACCCCAGCTACCACGTGGCGCGTTATAATTTCATCCGCAAGGTGCCGAAGTCCCGGACCCCTGTGACGCTTGCCAACCACCGCTCGAAAAAGAAGGCCGGATGATCCGCCGTGGCCCCGAAACGCCTGCTCATCGTCAGCCATGCCCCGTCGGAAAACACCCGAACCCTCCGCGACGCCGTCGTTCGCGGCGCCACCCACGAAGACATCGAGAACGTCGCCGTGACGGTGAAGGCCCCATTGGATAGCGGACCCGAAGACGTGCTGGCGGCCGACGCCGTCATTCTCGGTACGACGGAAAACCTCGGCTACATGAGCGGCGCCTTGAAGGACTTCTTCGATCGCTCCTACTACCCCTGCCTGGAGGAGACCCAGGGGCTCCCCTATGCACTCTATATAAGAGCCGGTCACGACGGCACCGGCACCCGGCGCGCCGTCGAGACCATTGTCACCGGGCTGCGCTGGCGGGCCGTGCACGAACCCCTGATCTGTCGCGGGGCCTTCGATGAAGGCTTCATCGGCCAGTGCGAGGAACTCGGCCTCTACATGGCCGCCTCCCTCGACGCCGGCATCGTTTGACGTCTTCCATCGCTCGAACAACACTTTATAAAATCTTTAAATGTAAAGAAAAAATCGCGCTTTGTTGATCCATCTCAATTCCGCGATGAAGATTTCGTGACATTCTACGTACCGGTTGAAACCCGACCGAAACATCCTAAGCTGAGACTACCCTTTCCACTCAAAAGCAGAAGTGAAGGATCCCATGCGGAAGGAGAAAACGACCTCGTCCATGGTCGTCATTGATAAGGACGGCCTCGACCTTTTGATCCAATCCCTTCGCCGGGCGGGCCACGAAGTCATCGGCCCGACCGCTCCCGATGGCGCCGTCGTTTACGAACCGATTAAAGGGACCGGCGATCTGCCCCGCGGCATGGAAGACGATCAAGACGGTGGGCATTACCGACTGAAGGCCGCGACCGGCGGCAAGGGTGTCAAGGAGGCGCTGTTCCGCTACGTAGTCGGACCGCATTCCTGGAAACGTTACCTGTTCCCGCCGTCCCAGAAATTGTGGTCGGCCGAACGCAAAGACGGCGGCTGGACCATCGACGCCGAACAGGAGAAACCGGCAAAGCAGGCCTTCATCGGCGTGCGGCCCTGTGAACTGGCGGCCATGCGGATCCAGGACCGGGTCTTTTCGGGCGACGCCTACAAGGACCGCGGCTACGCGGCACGGCGGGACGCTACGCTGGTCATTGCCGTCAACTGCACGCGGGCCGGCGGCACCTGTTTCTGTACGTCCATGGATACCGGACCGGTGGCCAGCGACGGCTACGATTTGGCCCTAACCGAGATTTCGGACGGCAAGGACCATCGTTTCGTCGTCACCGTCGGTTCCAATCGCGGCGCCAAGGCCCTGAAGAAAGTGCCGCAGCGCGAAGCGACGGTCGGCGATCGCCGGGCCGCCAGCTCGCGTACCAACGCCTGTGCCAAATCCATGGGCCGCAGCATGCCGAAAAATGCCGCCAAGGTGCTCCGCGACAACCCGGACCATCCGCAGTGGACCGACGTCGCCGAGCGCTGCCTCAACTGCGCCAACTGCACCATGGTCTGTCCGACCTGCTTTTGCTCCAACGTGGTCGATGTCACCACGCTCGACGGCGCCGGGGCGGAACGTTGGCGGCGTTGGGATTCATGCTTCACCGTCGACTTCAGCTACATCCACGGCGGGCCGATCCGCCGCGACGCGGCGTCGCGCTATCGCCAATGGATCACCCACAAACTGTCGAGCTGGCACGACCAGTTCGGCTCGTCCGGCTGCACCGGCTGCGGGCGCTGCATCACCTGGTGCCCGGTCGGGATCGACATCACAGCGGAAGCCCGTGCCATCGGTGCGCGGCCCAAGACAGCACCCAAAGGAGAACGTTGATGGTTCAGATCGAAGGAATGAATCGCGCCCTCGAGGATTTTGACGTCTTCAAGGACCTCGACGAGGACACGCGGGTACTGATCTCAGGCTGCGCCAAGAACATGGTCTTCCAGGCCGGCGATTACATCTACCGGGAAGGCCAGAAGGCGGATGCCTTCTACCTGATCCGCCACGGCGTCACGTCTCTGGAGGTGCATGTGCCGGCCCGCGATCCGCTGGTCATCGAGACCATGGGCGACGGCGAGATCATCGGCTGGTCGTGGCTGGTACCGCCGTATCGGACGCGCTTCGACGTGCGTGCCGTCAGCCTGGTCCGCGCCGTCTCCATCGACGCCGTCTGCCTGCGCGCCAAGTGCGAGAAGGACCACTCGGTCGGCTATGAATTCTACAAGGCCTTCCTGCCGGTCGTCTCGGACCGCTTGTCGGCGACGCGGCTGCAGTTGATCGACATGTATGGCCATCCAAAGGACTACGAAGCCCGCAAGAAGGCCAAGGCCTCGCCGCCGGCCAAACCGGCGCCCGCCAAAAAGGCGTGTAAAAAAGCGGCAGCCAAGAAAAAGGGGAAATGACGGTGACGGCAGCAACGACCTTGTATGCCGGGACCGCGGTCCCGGACCCCATGGTGCCGGTGCCGTTCCGCGTCAAACGGATCCGGCGCGAGCTTTCCGACACCTTCACCCTCGACTTGGTCGCGGAAAACGGGAACCCGTTCTCCTTTGAGCCGGGCCAGTTCAACATGCTCTACCAGTTCGGTACCGGCGAGGTTCCGATCAGCATCAGCGGCGACCCGACCGAGGAAGGCACCCTGGTCCACACCATTCGCGCCGTCGGCAGCGTCACCGATTCCATGGCGTCGCTCTCCAAGGCCGATGTCGTCGGCGTGCGCGGGCCCTTCGGTCGCGGCTGGCCGGTCGAAGACGCCAAGGGCATGGACGTGGTCATCGTTGCCGGCGGTGTCGGGCTGGCACCGCTGCGCCCGGCCATCTACCAGGTGCTCGCCAACCGCGCCGACTACGGCAAGGTCCGCATCTACTACGGTGCCCGCAGCCCGGCCGATATCTTGTTCCGCAAGGAGCTCGAAAAGTGGCGCGGCCGCTTCGACCTCTATGTCGACGTCACCGTCGATCGGGCCGATATCGGCTGGTTGGGATCGGTCGGCGTCGTCACCAAGCTGATCACCGATAGCGGCTACGATCCGCATGCCACCGTGGCCATGGTCTGCGGTCCGGAGGTGATGATGCGCTTCTCGGTCAACACGCTCAACGACCATGGCGTGCCCCTGGAGCACATCTACGTCTCCATGGAACGCAACATGAAATGCGCCATCGGGCTTTGCGGACACTGCCAGTACGGACCGACCTTCGTCTGCAAGGACGGTCCGGTCTATCCCTACGACGCCGTCCAGCGCCTGTTCGACATTCGGGAGATCTGACCGTGGCAAAGAAAAAGCAATCCCCGCGCAAACCGCGCCTCGCCGTCTGGAAATTCTCGTCCTGCGACGGCTGCCAGCTGAGCCTCCTGGACTGCGAGGACGAGCTTCTGGCCGTCGCCGACTCCGTCGAGATCGCCTTTTTCCTGGAGGCGACCCGGGTCGAGATCGCCGGCCCCTACGACGTCTCCCTGGTCGAAGGATCGATCACGACCCCGCACGAGGCCGAGCGTATCCGGGCGGTCCGCGAGCAATCGAAGATGCTTGTCACCATCGGCGCCTGCGCCACCTCGGGCGGCATCCAGGCCTTGAAGAACCTGCGTGAAGTGCCGGAGCTCATCGACCGGGTCTATGCGCATCCCGAGTTCATCGAGACCCTGGACACCTCGACGCCGGTCAAGGACCACGTCGAGGTCGATTTCGAACTGCGCGGCTGCCCGATCAACAAGTACCAGCTCCTGGAAGTGCTGAACGCCACCATCAATGGCCGCAAGCCGGACACGCCGCCGCATAGCCAATGCATCGAGTGCAAGCTCGCCGGCACGGTCTGCGTCATGGTCTCCAAAGGCGAACCCTGCTTAGGGCCGGTCACCCAGGCCGGCTGCGGCAACGTCTGCCCGAGCTGTTCGCGCGGCTGCTTCGGGTGTTTCGGTCCGAAGGAGACACCGAACGGCGTCGCACTGAGCCGCCAGCTCAAGGAGCTCGGCATGGACGACCGCGAGGTCAGCCATTTCTACCGTATGTTCAACGCCGGTGCGCCGGTATTCCACGACGAGGGTTTGCGCCATGAATCCTAAGTCCAAGAAATCCAAGACGAAGGACGGCAAGCGCCTGATCAAGGTCGATGCCCTGGCCCGGGTCGAGGGCGAGGGCGCGCTCTACCTGCGCATCAAGGACGGCGCCATCAAGGACCTCAAGTTCCGCATCTACGAGCCGCCGCGCTTTTTCGAGGCGCTCCTGGAAGGCCGCATCCATTCGGACGCGCCGGACATCACGGCGCGCATCTGCGGCATCTGCCCCATGGCCTATATCATCGGTGCCTGTCACGCCATGGAGAACGCCTTGGGCGTCACCGTCGAGGGGCCGCTCCGGGACTTGAGGCGGCTGGCGTATTGCGGCGAGTGGATCGAGAGCCACGTGCTGCACGCCTTCCTGCTGCACGCGCCGGACTTCCTCGGTTACGAGGATTCCCTGCAGCTCGCCAAGGACTTCCCGGATGTGGTCAAGAAGGCGCTCGAGCTCAAGAAGATCGGCAACGAGATCCTCGAGGTCATCGGCGGGCGCGCCATCCACCCGGTCAACATGACCACGGGCGGCTTCTTCAGCCTGCCCAAGAAGGCGGCCATCGACGGGCTCATCGAGAAGCTCGAGTGGGGCGTCGAGACATCCCGGGAACTGACGCTCGCCGTCGGCGGTTTCCCGTTCCCGGACTATTCCTACGACTACACCTGCGTGTCGCTGCGCCACCCGGACGAATACGCCATCACCGAGGGCAACATCGTCTCCAACCGGGGCCTCGACATTCCCATCGCCCAGTTCGAGGACCATTTCGACGAGGAGCATGTCGAGCATTCCAACGCCCTGCACGGCGTCATGACCGACGGCACCTCATCGTATCTCACCGGTCCCATCGCCCGCTACAACAACAACTTCGATCAGCTCTCGCCGCTGGCCAAGAAGACGGCCAAGAAGGCCGGCCTCGGCAAGGTGGTGACCAATCCCTTCCAGTCCATCGTCGTACGCATGGTCGAGACCCTCTACGCCTTCGAAGAAGCGGTGCGCCTGGCCAAGGCCTATGACCCGCCGGAAGCGCCAAGCGTGCCCATCGTGCCCCAGGCCGGGCACGGCACCGGCTGCACGGAGGCGCCCAGGGGGATCTGTTATCACCGCTACGATCTCGATGACGACGGGCGCATCACGTCGGCCCGCATCATGCCGCCGACGGCCCAGAACCAGCGCCAGATCGAACGCGACCTGTGGGGCGTGGTCGAGAACCACATGGAGCTCGACGACGAGGCGCTTAAATGGGTCTGCGAGCAGTCGATCCGCAACTACGATCCCTGCATCTCCTGTGCGACGCATTTCCTCAAGCTCACCGTTGAGCGGGAATAAAGAGACGGGCGGGTCGGACCGCCCCCTCATCCTCTGCATCGGCAACGCCATGCGCGGCGACGACGGCGCCGGCCCTGCCGCTGCCGAGCGCCTGCGCCCGCTCCTGGGCGGGCGCGCCGACATCGAGGAGAGCTGGGGCGAAGGCACGGAACTGATGCAGGCCTGGCAGGGGCGCGCCCGGGTCATCGTTGTCGACGCCGCCACGTCGGGCGCCGAGACAGGAACGGTCCATGTCTTCGACGCCGCGAAAGAGAGCCTGCCGACGGACTTCTTCTGCTACACGACGCATCGCTTCGGTCTGGCGGAAGCGGTGGCGCTTGCGCGGCAATTGGGGGAGCTGCCGGAAAGGCTGACGATTTACGCCATTGAAGGGGAGAACTTCGATCTCGGCGAGGGGGTGTCGGAAGCGGTGGAAGCGGGGGTAGACAGGGTGGTCGAACGGATTACGGCTGCCCTCGATTAATTCTTGCCGCCTGTTCAACACTACCCGCCGATTGACCGGGGCGGATGTCCATCTTTGTCTATTTTTGTCCATAAACGTCCATGAGATTCCCCCGCCGCCCGGACCTAGAGCGTCGGGTGAGAATTTTGAATCGGGGATTCCCTTTTGGCTCGAACCGTGATTCCCTATGAGCAGGAGGTGCTCCATGGGAAAAGCAATTTCATCGGATTTGCGGCTTCGGATAGTGCGCGGT
>Ga0209680_1000492_pt1 | contig 10985 bp, 3 predicted proteins | sample WorMetLIZISLAND1_FD_187413 | JGI IMG/M metagenome (GOLD analysis project Ga0209680, IMG submission 187413) | Marine gutless worms symbiont microbial communities from Max Planck institute for Marine Microbiology, Germany - Olavius loisae LIZARD... ... | reverse complement strand
TACAGTGGATTACCTTAAACAATGCAATGCGGAGAAGTACCGTTTACACTGCAGATAAGCTTCTCGGGTGAAACTTGTTGACTAGCGGCCGCCACCCCGTGCTTACCGGAAACGCTACCGCACTACAACATCGGCCGGCCCCCAATCATCGTCCCCGATGATTCACTCATCAGTCTTAGGTGGCACAGCTCACCTAACTTAGCACTATTTAAACACATATACACAGTAGGCTACATGCAATAACGTAAGACTGTCACTACACAAAATCGCAAATGTCAATGTCGGGATCCATTAACAGCAGAGTCAGATGGCGACGGAAGTCACGGTTTATATCTTTTGAACGCCGGGCGGGATGTAGAAGTACGCCGACGGAAGTCGAGGAACTCACGCCACTCCCAGCCGGATACGGTGTGGGGAGGTGACTCGCAGCGTGGCGTAGACTTCGGCAGTGCTCGACGGGGCGAAGTACGACGGCGGTCACCCGACGACTCTGACACGCTCCCGGCTGGATCTCTGTCGACGTTGCGCCTCGCATCCGGATCGCGATCTTCTTTCCGTTTGGCAGATCCTTCGCCCTTCTTTTGAGACACATCTTTATTCTTAGATGACGACTCTTCTGTCTTCTTAGATCCTTCGTCCGCCTTGCCAGAGGATGTCTCTTTCTTCTTCTGTGTATCTTCCTTCTTACTCGCCGCCTCTTCATTCTTCTTCTTAAGTTCTGCCTCCTTCACCTGCGCGTCTTTCTTCTTCTTGGCTTCGGACTCTTCTTTCTCCTGAACGTCTCCCTTCTTCTTGGTCTCGACCTCTTCTCTCTTCTGTATGTCTCTCTTCTTCTCAGACTCGGTTTCGATTGGCGGCTCGAACAGCGCGGGATCAGCTGGAGTCTCAATAGAGAGGTCGGGCTCCACTTCGACGTCCATGGACTGCGTAGGTTGCTGCGTGAGTGAAGACGGGATGTACGGCATGTCGACAACCTGGGAGCCTGGCAGGACAGCTGGTACGTACGGTTCGACGTTGGCGGTGGTGCCGGACGCCCCCAGAGCGTCGAACGACACCAGAAGCGGTGCGTCGGGAGGCGCAGCCGCGACGATCTCGTACGTCGAACTTTGATAACCAGCGGCCTGCTGCGCTTCCTCCAGGTCACGATGCGATTGATGGAGTGACACCGGCAGCTGGAGATTAGCCAGGTCGACTGACAGGACAACTGGCTGCGTCGTAGGGGTCGGCAGCGAAGGAACCGCGTGCGGGGCTGCTGACAACGAGGAACAGCGAGAGGAGGCTGGCGTCCGCGACGGTGTCCTCAGCCCCATATTCCAGAATGATAGGGCGCACGCGGAGTTCGCTGCCACTCCTCGCTTCTCTTCGTCTGCCGATGCCTTGTTCTTTTCGACGACGACGTACATATGGGCGGCGCGCTGGGCACCGGCCACAGCCCCCAGGACTAACGGACGGCGGAACTCCTCGGGCACCTCGGGATAGCAGTCCGCCAAGTACCCGATGAGCTCCGGCTCCGTGAAGCTGTGGTGTTGGTCCAGCACCGCCGTCGCCGCCAGCATGAGGGTGTGCGTCGCCGCGTCCGCAGGAACCCCACCGGAAGGTGTACGGCCACGGTCCGGAGATCCACACGACGACGATCTGGAGCGGCTCCCTGACGAATATGCGACACGACATGATGCAGGAACGTCAACCGCTCCATGGACGGTCCGGCAGTGACGGCTGTAGTTGCGACGCGTCACGGGCAAGGCACATCTCGAACAAATGACGTGGTCTTCGGGTCGTTTAGACATCTCTCGCTTTCTGCAAGAAATACACAGCAGTCATCATACATCACACGTGAATCGCGACACGAATGGAGTCATAACTGCGTCACAGATACTATACAGGCGGACGAGACCGTGGTTGTCACTGGGACCCGGGGAGACTATCGCGCGAAACGTCGGCCGGCAGAAGTCCAGTACGAGCCGCGTCAGGTGGGCCAGGAGTCGACTCGCCGTCGAGGTCGTGTCCCGCCAGCCAGCTGGGCGGGGTCGGCGAGAAGCATCTCTTCAACTTATCGCAATGCACGACAAACGGCGCCGACCTCTGCGTCCTCTGCAACACGTAATTTACTGGCGGTATGACTCGTACCACTAGGTACGGGCCGGTGTACAACTTTTGCCATTTTGCAGACTTTCGGGCGTACCGTCGCGGGTAATAATACCACACCCAGTCTCCAGAGCTGTACTCCGCCCTCCTCACTCGTATGTCATACGTCCGTTTTCGCCTTTCTGCAGCAACCTGCAGGTGGTTGCGAGCAAGACTATACGCTTGTTCAGCATTCTCTTGCTGACGCGATACAAACTCGTTGACGTCCGTTCCCCTGTCGCATTCTTCTCGTGGCAGTCCCATGATCAAATCCAATGGCATTCTATTTTCTCTGCCCAGGAACAGACGATTGGGAGTGAATCCCGTGCTACTGTGTGGAGATGCACGGTAGGCTGCCATGACAAATGGCAATCGCTCGTCCCAGTCTCTCTGAGATTCACTCACAACTTTTCCTAGCATTGAGTTCATAGTTCGATGAAGCCTCTCAACACACCCGTTCGTACTAGCTTTGTACGGAGTCGTACGGATCTTGTCGATCTCGAGCCACTTCATTAATTCACTAAACAGCTCGCTCTCGAACTCTGGGCCACGATCACTGAGAAGCTGGAGCGGCGTCCCAAACCTCGAGAAGACGTGCACCATCAGGGCTCTTGCCACGACCGGTGCGGTGTGGTTTCGGATCGGGATCGCCTCCGCCCACTTCGAAAAGTGATCGATAACGGTCAGAATGTACTGGTTCTGCTTCGAGGACTTCGGGTGAGGACCCGTGATGTCCACCGAAATCCTCTCCCACGGCTCCCCAACTCGAGGTGTTTGCAACTCGGCTCGTCGAGGTAAAGTGCCACGGTGGTAGCTCGCGCACTGTGAACACCCCTTGACGAACAATGCTAAGTCCGATGACCACGTCGGCCAATAAGCACGAGACTGAACTGACGCGGTAGTCTTCTTCAGACCCATGTGCCCGCCCGTCATGCCTCCGTGTGCTATAGTCAGGAACTCCGTCCTCAGCTCCTTTGGCCACACGACTTGCCATCTTTCTGACCTTCCATCGTTTGATTCGAACCGACGCTTCAACAAACCATCTCGAATTGACAAACGGGGCCAAAACTTGCAGAGAGTCTTGACATCAGACGACTTAAGAGCAATAGTTTCCCACTCCGGTTGCTCTGAACCCGACTCGATCAACTCGATCAGAAATCCGATATCCGCATCTGAGCGCTGTGCCGCTCGAAGCCCTTCCAGAGACCACGGTAGGACGGTCTCGTTCGACGGTCCAGTTGGCGGCCTTGACTCCCGACTCACACCTTGCTCCTGGATATTCTCCTGGTCGCGCTCTCCACCATCTATCGCCTGTCTCCGGCGACTCCTCGTCTCCACGGCAGCCACGACAAATTCGGATTGGGGCCGATCGGCCGGCCCGCCGAAAAGAGCTGACGTATCCTCCTGACAACGACACTGCTTCTTTGCACACGGTCTGCGACTCAAGCTATCGGCGTTGGAATGACTGGAGCCAGCACGGTGTTCGACGACGAAGTCGTACTCCTCCATCTGTTCTAACCACCTTGCCTGTTGTCCAATGGGTTCGGGCGTGCGCCGTAACCACGTTAGAGCGGCATGATCTGTTCTGACCTTGAAAGCACGTCCGAGTAGATACTGTTTGAAGTACTTCAGGAAATACACGATTGCCAGTAATTCCTTTCTCGTAACACAGTAGTTCTGTTCACGACGGTCAAGAGAACGACTTGCGTATGCGACAACACGCTCAGCACCCTGTTGACGTTGCGACAATACTGCACCTATGGCGTTAGCTGACGCGTCCGTGTCCAGGACAAACTCGCCAGTGTCATTCGGCATTGCTAAGATCGGTGAAGTCGTCAATGCGGTCTTCAGCTCCTCAAACGACTTCTGTGCGTCTTCAGTCCAACAGAACCTCTGATTCTTCTTCATCAGAGCATGTAATGGAGCTGCGATCTTCGCGAAGTTACGTACGTAACGACGATAGTAACTGGCCAGCCCGACGAAAGCTCGAACTTCTCCGACGTTCGTAGGCGTAGGCCACTCCATAACGGCTCTGGTTTTCTCAGGATCAGTGCCGATTCCCTCATCAGAGATGATGTGCCCAAGGAACGAGACGGATCTCTGGAAAAATTTACACTTCTCCGGCTTCAGCTTCAGACCTGCGTGTCTCAACCGCTGGAGGACCGTCTCTAGTCTCTCCAGATGTTGCTCAACTGTCTTGGAATACACGATTATGTCATCGAGGTATACCAAGCAGATATCCATGTGCAAGCCGGATAGAACCACGTCCATCAACCGTTGAAAAGTTGCTCCGGCGTTACACAGACCAAACGGCATCGTCTTGTACTTGTACATTCCTCTTGGACAAATGAAGGCCGTCTTGTCGGTGTCTTCCTTCGCGACAGGCACCTGATGATACGAGGACCTCATATCGAATGTTGAGAACCACTTTGCCTCCGACATAGCATCCAGACAGCTATCAATCCTCGGCAACGGATAGGCGTCTCTCCTCGTGACAGAGTTAAGTTGACGATAGTCTATGCAGCATCTGTAGCTGGAGTCTTTCTTGCGGACTAGGACCACGTTCGAAGCCCAAGGACTTGAAGTTGGCTCGATGATGCCTTGACTGAGCATGTCGTCAACATGCTTCGAGATTGTCTCCACGTGTGCCGGAGGAAATCTGCGAAGTTGTTGGCGAACGGGTTTTGCCGAACCCGTGTCTATACAGTGCTTGATCGCATCAGTTCGCCCAAGGTCGTACTCCGACTTGCTAAACACGTCTTCATAACGCACTAGCAGTTGCTCAAGACTTGTCGCTGCACTCTCTGGCGTTGCGTCGTCCACTCCGTTAACCAACTCCTCCACGAACTGCGGTACTCCTTCCACCGGTCTCTCACCTTCCAGCGTCTTTACCATCGTTTCATCACTCTTCGACATCTGTTTCTCGTCTTCCACGCACGTGCCAATGATCGTCACGGGTTCCAAATCACTGATGACCGCACCAGCCTTGATCGTCATAGGTTGACTCTGCACGTTCATGACTCTCACAGGCAAGTCTGTGAATCTGTTGTTAGGCGCTAGCGTGCGCGCAACATGAACTCCTTTTACGATCGTAGCAGGTTTCGTGCCCCATTGTAAGTCGCTGTCGCTGCTAGGACGTCCATGGAATACGACTTTCCCGAGCACATCCATCTGCGACCTCGCGGGAATCTCCACGTTTTCCTGCAGAACGACTCTCCGGCACCACCTCCGTTCTCCTCGACGCTGACACAGTAGATGGCTGCGACCGCCCAAGCATACTTGACCCTTTCGAAAGTCCCAGACTGCATCGTTCTGCGTCAGCCAATCCACTCCTAGCATTATCTCGGCAATGTGATCGGACACAATACCACTAACCGTGGATGTAAAGAACTGTGTTTTGAACGAAAGAGTCGCTTCTCCAAGCACTGCGATCTCCGTCCCATTTGCTGCCCTCAACGTCTGCGTTGTTGGTCGAAGAAGTTCTTCACGCACCAAGGATGCTGGTAACAACGACACTTCGCTGCCCGTGTCCAAGAGGCAGTCTTGTACTCGATCATCAACCGCAGCGCGAAGGTAAGTTGCGCTACCTTTCTTCCCCTCTGAGCCAGTACTTGTTCCAGCAACACGGTGACTGCTCGTCACACCAGGGTAGCCATTTGCTCGAGGTTGACCAGATTCCGGTTGGCCTTGTTTGTGGTCCCTCGCGAAGTGACCAGGTTCACCGCAAGTCCAACAAACTACAACAGGCTTCTGAGGAATACTCTGGTATACCCCAGTTGCTTGAGAAGGTTGATTGAATGATGCACGCTCGGCAGGTACAGCGTTTTTAGAATGAAGTTCATTGAGATGTTTAAGTCGGTCAACTTCTTTATTCAATACTTCGTTCTCGTTCGTCAGCTGCTTGGCTCGCTCTTTTCCCGCCGACTGCGCACGCTCCAGTTCATGAACCCTCTTCAGTAACTCGTCCTTCCAACTCGTTTCCTCTTTGTTTACGGCACGATTTTCCTTGGGATTACTCCGTTTGCCACGTTTCTCGCCCGAACGGCCGTTGTCTCGCTGCTCACCTGCGACGTCTTTATACGCGACTGAGCTAGATCGTAATTGGTTTTCCAATGCGACCATTCTCGCCTCCAAGTCCGTATTACTCGACGTCGAAGGAATGTCGCCTCCAACGACTTGACGTGCGGCTCGATGGCGTGTACCAGCAGAAGCATCGACGACTCCGCGTGAAACTTCAAGACGCTGTGCCATCTTCACCGCTGAATCCAAATCGATCGGCTCCCTCTCCCGAATTTTCAGCTCAAACTCTGGATCGTCTAAGGCGACCAAGAAAGCATCTCTCGCTATGTGATCAGCCATACTAGACTTCTCTCCAGGGTAGGCTAGTGACATCAGACGGCGGACATCTTGGGCAAGTTCCCTCAGTGACTCGCCTCTAGCTCTTCGTCTACAGCGTAATTCGGTTTGGAATCTCTCTTCCATCCCTTTTCCGCCGAAACGAGCTCGTAACTTCTCCACGAGATCATCGTATTCCAGACTCTCAGTGTCACAAAGAAGTTGAGCTGCAATGCCAGTCAGCGACCATCGCAAGTGTGCAGACTTGTCCTTCTTGTTCCACTTGTTGTAGGTAGCACAGTTCTCGAACATGTACATGAACGTCTCGAAACTGGAACGACCATCAAACTTCTCAGGTTTCAGCCATCTTCTCTGATGAGTAGCAGAACGCTGACGACTCCTGGACCATGAACTGTCATTACCAGACGAACGATTGCCTGAACGTCTTGGTTGACGCCTGTCACCCCGACCGCGTCCATGATCTTTGCCACGATCCGACTCCTCGTCACTGCTCTCGTCATCACTCGAAGGTTGACCGCGACGCGCACTCTTCTGCGCCCTCCCGATGGGTTTCTCGTTCCCTCCGACACGTCTGTTCCGATCGGAACCGCGACCGCCACGACCATCATCACGCTCCGACTTGATTGCACTGCGCCTCGGTTGCTCACCTTCCTTATCCTCTTGTCCACCACGCCTCGAACTGCGACTTGTCTTCTCCCTGGCAGAGTCTTCTCGAGTTCTTTGACGCGACGCACGACTCCCGTCTCTACCGCAAGACTCCACCAGTCTCCGTTGAACTCGACCTTCACCTCGACTTTGCGGCACCAGGTTGTCTCCATCAGCAGCACGACGCTCGACAGGAACAAACAGCGGATTCGATGGGCGACAACGATCACCAGCTTGATATTCTGGCGTGGTATCACGCCTGAAGATCTTGTGCTCCAACGTACCATGACATCTACAAACATCATACTTACCAATCCCTCTTTCCTCTTCACTTATAGTAGGTGACGAACAGTAGTGGGTTGCACGGGCTGGACGGTCTCCCTCGATTGCCTGTTGTTCTCCTGCTCTCCTGCTCTCGAACTGGATAGGTGAAACGTTCTGACCGCGTCTGGCGCCACTGCTTGACTGCATCGGCAGTGTTTCATCCAGCTGATCACGACCACGATCACCAACTCCACGTTGAACATCTCGACTCATCGGTAGAGTCATCATCATCGAATTGTTGTCACAAATTGAGGTCGATGGAAGAGGAATCGAGAACTTGTCAACCAGTCGCTTCTCACTGTGACTCGAACGCTCCCCGCCCCCTCCATGGTTAACTCCCCGACGAAATTCAATGTCAGAATCTGCTCTCTCCCAGGTAACAGTAGTCTTATCTCCAGGCTCAACATCTCGAATGACATCACGCCAACCCACCGGTGTCGCCGCTGGTAACTCCGCATTACCTGCAACGCACTTAACAAGACCTACTTCACCTGTAGTTTTACCTGTCAGTTCACCAGTCTTGTTCTTCCTGTTACTCACTGTAACATCCGAGTGTTGGTCTTCACTGCACAGTGAATCTGCACCACTGAACAGCTCGATTTCCCGTCGTTCGACTTCTTCCTGTAGACTCCTGATTGATTCTCGAATCGCCATCGTCGTCAGCGGAAGTGACGTCACTGGTAGACACGAGCGGACACTGACTCGACTTGGCCATTCCAGAACTGTAGACGACGATTGAACTTGACCGTCCCGCGCGGAAGTTGTTGTACCGCCGTCTCCCTCGTTCGCCCATGACCATCGATCATCCCTTGTCAGCACACCAGCACTCCTTCTTGTTGACGAACCGACTCCATCATCAGGTAATACGTCGTCGAACGACATCAACTGCAGACCAACACGATCCCACGATCTGCTGTCACGAAGAACTTGACTCGAACTGGTCACCGAAACTCCATCCGACCGGAAGTATGACTCGTGGTTTACCACTTGCTCGAACGGTTCACTAAACGAAGTTGACAGATGAGGCACCGCCCCACGTTGGGCGCCAGCTGTGACGACCTGTGCCCCGCTTCGGTCATCAGCCAAGACTACTTGTGTCCCACACTTATAGCCAGCCGTGTCGACCTCCGCGCTCGCTTCAGCAGGAGAGCACTTGGGACGAGACGGCAGCGAGAGCCGGGCTTCTTCGCTAAACGTGTCGCATACTCGACCCGGTGTCACAAACAAATTTATAGGGGGATAGTGCCTCAGGGTCGCTCGCGGGTCGACCGGTTCTTCTGTTCGACGGCCTCCACCTCCGATACCGTCCATGCGACTGTCCAGTATGTCGGTGCGGTGCTTTCCATCGTCGGTCAAATCGTCAGACGGTTCATACATTCCGAGCGAGAAAAGTGACAACCACGCTTTTATTTACAGTTTTAAAGTTTCTTTCGAGGTTATAATTCGTCGACAAGTAATTTTACAAAAGCACAATATCCAGTCAACAATCACCATTACGACCCAGCACTAATCGAATATAGGTTGTTTATTTCTATATTTAAATATTTTATGCTCCTTTGTTTACTTTCAAGTTCCAACTTTCAAGTTATTGTTTTAATAGTCGGTCATTACCAGTATATTACTTCCGGTCTAATCCAATAGACTATTTAGATTTCGCTTCCTATGCCTAGCCAATTCTTATTATTATCCAGCTTCTATTACTACGATGTGAATGGTCCGGTGACCAGTCGGTAACTGAACGAACTCGCCGCCCTTTTATAGGGTTTGGAGCTCCTCTCCTCTCCTCTCATCTCCTCTTCTCCTCCTTTCCTCCGCCTACGCATTGTTTATTTTCGGGAGAATCAGCGAATATTTGTACAAAATATGAATTATTCTAGTTAGTAAGTTAATTATATGCGATGGATGGACTGATTATAGACTAATTAGTATTCTACAGTGGATTACCTTAAACAATGCAATGCGGAGAAGTACCGTTTACACTGCAGATAAGCTTCTCGGGTGAAACTTGTTGACTAGCGGCCGCCACCCCGTGCTTACCGGAAACGCTACCGCACTACAGTATAATTATCCAACAGTCCAAGGCAAATTATTCATAAACAATGACATGATTCAGGCTTTGGGGTAAAATGTTTTTTATTTCTGTCTTGTTTCATATCCACTGGAAAAGCTAGTCTTTTATATTTACCTTTGTCAACAATAAGCAGCCTGATATCAGGTCTAGTTCATGTTCGTGTAGCTCACGTAGAAGAAGGACCTGTATTAGCCATCTGCCAATTTACTTACTGTGTGCAAAAGTGAATATTTTAGGCCTATCAATGCTTATATAAAATGCCAGTACAAATACACGTTATGACAAATAAAATAATTATGGTTCTTAAGTTGTTACTTGCTGTCTTGAACTGCGGCCATATTATACATATTAGAAACATTTCAACTCGTGTTAGATTTATTACGCGGCCCTCTCTAGGGGGCTGCATTAAGCGTTGCACGTACCCTGTGAGTCCGTCTGTCCGTCCGTCGCGTGCCTCCGATTTTCTCGAAACGGGAAAGTCGTAGAATCTTATAATTTAGTGAGTACATGACCCTGTACAAGAGAGTAAGTTGGGGAGTAAATTTGAGGTCAGGAAAACGTATAAATCGTTTTCGCGCATATCGTCGTCAAAAGCGGATAGACATGCGTCAAACTAAGACCAAAGTGATCAACGGCCCATTCTCGCAGCGGCCGCCTGGTCGTGCAAGTACTCGTTATTAACCCTTTGACGCCCATTGTTGCCATGGGTACTGTGCCTGCAGACCGAGTTGAGCAGGCATTTGTAATTTTTGACATCCGGGCACTCTGACGCTACAACCCTAAGCTTCAGAGTGCCCGGATGTCAAAAAAATTACAAATGACGGCTTAACCCGTTCTGGCACATAACTGTACCCATGTGGCAATAGTGGGCGTATTAACACTGAGTTAATCGGTTTAATACTGTTCACAGTACAATCTTTTGGCTTTTGGGTTTACGATGATCTGTCCGTGTCCACCAGAATGGCAGCTATCAAGGACAAGGACTCGAGTTTCAAGGATTACAGACAACTGGAGTTAAACGACACGGTAAGTGTCTGAGAACACTTTGTAACTGGATTATTTTATTCTTTACACAACATTCGATTAGTAGTAGATTTACTGTAGACTAGTACAATGGAAAATGTATGGTTACGTTGAAAAACAATGACGTAGGTCCTGCCAGGATTCAATTCGAATTCGAATCCTCAAATTCTCGATTCGGAGGCGAATTGAAATTTCGAATTGGCGACAGTTATGCATGGCCCTCAGACTCGTACCATTAACAATGCTTTAGACTCGTAGTATGCTGTCAATGTGTTATCAGTTGATCACGATGATATCGGATGACCAATTAAAACAAACAAGAAAGCCGTGCTGCCGCAAGGAAACCGCGCGATGCCGCAAGTGTTCTTTTCGGTTGAAGTTCGCCAACAACATTCCTTACAAGTATAAGACTAGCCATGCTTCGAAAGCCACGCTTCAGAGC
>Ga0209680_1000491_pt1 | contig 10986 bp, 7 predicted proteins | sample WorMetLIZISLAND1_FD_187413 | JGI IMG/M metagenome (GOLD analysis project Ga0209680, IMG submission 187413) | Marine gutless worms symbiont microbial communities from Max Planck institute for Marine Microbiology, Germany - Olavius loisae LIZARD... ... | reverse complement strand
GCACTAATCATTCCACTATATCAAGGGTAAACACAGATCCAGATCAAACTGCAGCAATTAGCCTAGGCCTACAGAGGAATAACTTTGCTTTCGATGGAAGGTGTTAGCATAGCAAGAATTAGACCAAACATATTGGCACACGACCGTTCCTTAAAACCCAAACTCCACTAGACGGATTTGTTGTGGATTTGTTGTACAACAAGCTGTACAACAAGTCCACAACAAATGCACAACAAATCCGTGTAGTGGAGTTTGGGTTTAAACAACATCGCACAACAATGCCATCTGACCTATGGCTATGTCGGTTTGCGTGTTGCCTTTGATTCACTCAGCTGATTATCGCTTTGGTTACAGCTGACCAGGTTCAGGATTCCAGACAAGATGTAGTGATTCCCTTTATTGACAATCAATTCTGTTTTAACTTTCGTTATTCCTTATGTAACATCGACGCGTTTTGTCTGTTATTTTATTAAAACCTAAATGAAATGAAAGTTCTTCGCGCGGGCTTTTAATTGCGAATTTGCCGCTATACAAGGTGGGCCAAAAAGTAAGCCGCAAATTTTTGTCCATATGATCGCCAAATATTGACCGATTTTCAAAATTTTATTACCGGCACATTCTGTGAAAAATTTGCAATAAAGTGGCTACCAAACATTCCACCACACCTTAACTGCGTCGCTACATTACATTGTGAAATATAAATTTTCAAAAATCACACAATAAATATACGTACGCAAAAACTTATCATATGAAACAACTTTTTAAACTAATTTTTATGTAAGTTAAATTGCGTTTAGTTTCAGATACACTTCCAGTGTTTTTAAACACAAGAATACGATACTGTCGTACACGATGGGTTAGAAATTAAGCTCCATACTCTTGTTTACATCTCCAGTCTTCACCAAATACTGACGGACTTTACAGATTTATATTTCACAAGCTAGTGTAGCGACGCAGTTACGGTGTGGTCACTGTGGTGGTATATTTAGTAACCACGTCATTACAAATTTTCCTCAGAATGTACCGGTGAAAAATTTTTTGAAAATCGGTCAATATTTGGCGAAGGTATGTACAAAAATTGCGTCACACTTTTTTTGGCCCACCTGTATATTATGCTATATCTCACAAACGGTACAAGATAGCGTCAAAGTTATTATAGAACATAAATACGAAATCACATGCGCTCTATCGATCGAACGATGTCATTCCCAATGACCTTGAATGACCCCTGGCCTGGATTTCAAGGTCATGGTAATTTTCAAAGTTGAATACCCCCGTTATCTCAAAAACGGTGCGTTTTAGAGACAAAGTTACTATAGACGCTAATAGGAAACCATTGGCAAGCTATTGAATGGTAAGTTACCACTTTCGATGACATAGTGACCCTGGCACGGATTGCAAGGCTGCAGTATTTTTCGAAATGAAATATGTCAAAACGGTGCCAGATAGAACCATAGTTATTAGTTAGTAACTGAACATTGATTGGAAGTTAATGCGTTCTATCGAATGGTGTAATTTCCAGTGACCTGTACTGTAATGTGCCGCTGATATGTGGTCCCTCGGCAATAACTGAGCTTCTTGTATTACAATTCTGAAGAATGCATGAAATGGATGAACGAATGAATGAGTATTAACCATGAACAGATTCTACCAGTATGTCAAGTTTCATCGAAATCCAGCTAGAACTTCCTGCGCACAGACACGAACAAACACAGACAGACATTCAGATCAAACACATAATTCCTGCCAGGAAGTTGTCAGGGGAGTAGTAAACACTGACTAGGAATTAGGGAAACTGTTCCATATATTACTGTTAGTAACATAATGTTTCGTAACTCTTGAAACATTGCCAGGACGATATGCGAGAGATTCAGTATAAGTATAGTATCACAACCAGAGAATCAGAAATAGGCAATCTGTAGAGGACATTATCTCCGACACCACTGGATCGGAGTTGGGATGAGGCTCACCCATGGAAGTCATCATTTGTGGCAAAAGTCGCCAGTGTAATAGACAAACGCATAGCCGGACGCACGGACAGAATTGCGATACCGCGCTTGTACATGAGCCGTGTAGCAAAAATAGACGATTGTGACTGCGTGTTGAGACGATTAGGTGTTACGTGTTTGGTACAGGTGCTTTAGGCCTACAGAATACAAGAATGGCTGGACCTAGAACCGAGAAAATGCCGAAAGAAAAAACTGATTGCTATTACTATTACTACTCCAAATGTGATAAGGTAATATCTGAAACATCATGTACTACTTGCATTAACGTACTCTGTATATGTCTTAGGTTTAGCAGTATGTCAGCGTAAGTTTAGTTTTGTTTTGCATGGAATTATTTTTACTGTATCGTGAAGAAGCTTGCAATACACTTGTCACGAACGCCCTATTGATAATGGATATAATATTCCTGTTCATCCTTATTGTCTGATAAATAGAAACCGAATCTATTCTCCCACAGTGGTCAGATGCAGGCCTATTTACAGGCCTGTAAGTCTCCAGAATGCATGACTAACGAGTTCAATTTCCGTGAAATTTCCAAAAAAATCTCTAGGTAATAGCTCGAACCCTTAATAGAGACAGGAGCGACCTCGTCCCAAATGCATCCACCACGACCTTTGGTCGCACCTTTGGGAGCAAGCGCTCCCAGGTGTCAAGTAAGACAGTCTACAGATCCTCTGCGAAACACGTCGGTGCCCATGACCGCGAGTTTTTAGTTTAGTTTATATCATAGTTTTGAGCAGTAAATAGTACAGTTATTGAGTTACTGTACTTGTTGGTAGGAAGACTCGTGCCCATTTCGTCACGAACCGGCAGCTCTCGGCACTGAAGTAGTGTGTAAATTCTGGCGAGAAGGACGGTGCTCCGATGATCATTGTAAATTTCGGCACATGCATATCAAAGTAAGTAGCTTTTAATTACGGGCCGTGGTATGACAAAACGTACACCAAACATAATACACAAACCGTGAAACTCGTTTATATTGTTGATACAATGAATGTTCAAATGCTGAGAATAGTTTCAAATGACAGATGCTGTAGGCTAATACGGTGACGTCACTGCTGTAACGTCGTGTTCGAAGGCTATCCATTCAGTCGACAGTCTCTCAGCTTCAGACAATTTAAGTTTAATTTTCGATGTTGTGTTCGCAAAAGCTTCATTTTTTCTAGCGATAATTGTCTAGTAGGCTAAAAGAAATCTTAAGTTTGTTTAGTTTTTGATAACATTTGTTACAGTTGGACGCAAATTTTATTTCAAAGTTTTTGCTATTATTGTAGAAGAGCGGTGTCTGTACTGTCATATAATTTTTTGCCTTTTTTGCTGGTTCTTAATATGATGTGTCTTGACTTGAGTGACTATGATGGTAATGCCATGGATGTGCGTGACTGCGCTGTTTATTGGTGTTTTAATGGCCACAGAAAGATCGTTCGAAGATACCGTGCTACTGGGAGACCCACGGTGGCTGTACGAAAGCGCATTGTGTGTTCATGCACAGGTCCAGCAGGAAAACAGAATCAGCAGGTATGTGCCAAGATGCTTCGACAGTAACTATGTACAAAACTGCTTTATGAGTAGTTACAGCTTAGACTGTTCGGTTCTAGCAGGTGCACGAAACTTAGGGCGGATTGCAAGAACGCTGCTCAACACTTCAGTCTAGCTAACTTGAGCACACTTAGTGTGAAAATCGTTGCAAGAACACAAAACCTGCTCTCAAGTCAAGATGAATCTCCACTCAAATGTTGTGTGACGAAATCAGCCACTCAAATCTCCACTCAGTTGAGTGGCACTCAAGTGAGTGGAGATTTCAGATTTGAGTGGCATTCTTGCTATTCGCCCTCAGAGCTGACTGCGTTAAAACGACTAGCCAGCTTGGTAGAAACTTGTTTTCCGGGGCAGTCTTACATGTATACTAGGATACCGGTCCAGGCAGAAGGTGCGGCGCGAACTGAGAAGCTTGGTCACTAATGGCAGACTGTTGAGTGTGACGTACAAACATCAGTCAATCAATGAATACGTTTATTTCAACCCCGTAGCAACAGAGACAGTCAGTATTAACAACGACGTGGAGCGAAGACGGTGTTGAGTCTCGGAGTTAATAGACACGGTACAACGTAACTGCTCTGTGAAGATATTTAGACAGCAAGTTTGAAGTGGATTCGCTCATATGCTTTCAATCAGCATTATAGTTGACAAAGTAGCGCAGTGCGTGATTAAGTCGTACTTTGACGAAGACTCTGCATCTGCGTTCATCGTTGACTGAAGCCGCTGTCAGACGCGTACTAAACTTTTTGGTGAAACAGTGGCATCTAGTTTTTTCAGGCGCTAAGCCCATAGCAGACACAACGTGAAAAAGGACAAATTTGACCTTACAGCAACTTCAAGGTCATCGAGCCGGCTAAAATCTGTAGTCAGTTGGTTTTGTTCTGTTTCAGATAGGCCTGCGTCTTCTTTACTTCTACCGCTAACACTGCCGACACAGCATACATTGCCTCCTCCATATAGACGCAGCGATCCACCCTCGCGACTATATGCCAATTCTTCTGCCAGTAACCGTCATCAGACTACTTCTGCGCCCTTTTCACCAGGTACTGCTCTCTCTGTCTTTGTCATGTGTACTGTGTAGTTTAGTTTAATTTTAACACGTACGATGGCAGCGTGTCTGTCTACATCCGAGGTGGCGCAAAACGTTTCTTAGTGAAGACTATTTCTGAATGTTAACTGGTCAATATTCAGTTCATCTGGATGTCGGACCGACAGGAAGTTACGCTGGGTGTCACGTGCATTATCTATGGTCAGTTGTCCACATGCCACAAAAAAAACCTTCTCGCTTCAGTTCAGATCGATCGACTTGAGTTCTTGAGTGCTCAAAGATGTACACTGTATGTGGTTTTGTTCTGTTGCAGTTGCGTCTTCTTCGCTTTTACCGCTAACACTGCCGACACAGCGGCCACGAGGACGCACTGGACAGCCGTGCCCGTCACCCGTTCCTCCTCCGTACCGTAGCCGTTCGCTTGCGCGACCATGTGTCACTACTTCTGCCAGTAACCGTCAACAGACTACTTCTGCGTCCGTTTTACCAGGTAGTCCTCTCTCTATCTTTGTCACGCGTAGTTTAGTTAATTTTAACACGTACGCTGCCAGTGCCAGCGTCTTTATCATCCGAGGTGGCGTACAACGTTTGTCAGTGAAGACTATTTTCTGGTCAATATTCACATCATCTCTGGATATCGGACGGAAACGATTTTATGCTGGGTGTCCATTCGGGGCCAATTGTCCACATGCCACCAAAACCTTCTCACTGCACTTCAGATTGACTTGAGTTCTGTTTGTTTTGCTCGAGAGATCAAAAAGTAGGGCATAGGTCTTCTAGAAATTTTGCACCGTATCTGCGTCAGAAATCTTTCAGCTATACCGAAATTAGCATGATCACCGATGGACAAAAAGAGAACACAATCTCACGTGCATGCTGCCCTTCTCTGCCATCAAACTATACCTTCGTATCTTACTTGTCTACTCTCGCCATATAGGCAGTCGCATGTTCTGTCAGACCTACTGTCAACACAGTCTTCACAGAGTCTTCGGTTCTCGTGCTGCGCCCACACCGTTTGGAACAGTCTTTCCTCATTTGTACGCACTGCTGACAGTTTCACTAGTTTTAGGTCTCAGCTCAAAACTTATATGTTCTCAAGACATTTGTAGCCGGTTCGCTGTCCGCGCCTCTGATACCCTTACCAGGTCTTTCGCGCGTTATAAATTCGTTACTTACTTAGTTACCTACTCACTTATTTACTAACATGGCGCTCTTGCTAGGGGTCTTAAAACACGCACTGCTGTCGCGCGCTTACCTTAGCGTTAGCTAGGCTTTCTTGTTATGCTGTCTGTCCATTACGATGCGGTAGTGTATCACAACGGCTTAACATTGTCGAATTCTTTCAGCGCCTGATTGCCCATCATTTCAGTTTTTATGATCTAAGGGTCACACTCAACGGGGGCGACGAATACAGGCGGGGTATAAAATAATTCTCTAATTCTAATTCTATAATTCGTGATTTTCGACCAGTAAGTCGCTATGTCTCGGAAACGGTGCATTACAGAGCCACAGTTACTGTTGACCTTTTAGATGAAATCTTATGTTCTCTATCGAACCACATGGTCTCCAATGACCTTCAATGACCTTGAAAGGCCATGTCAACACCTGCAAGATTTTTAAGGGCCAATGTCTCAAAAAATAACGGAGATATCGCCCATTACTGTATTAGAACGATCAGAAGTTGTCTACCCTAAAACGTCTATTTTTGTGATTATATTTGAAACATTGTTCAAGGTTATTACATGTCGCTCAGCTCCTAATTCACAAAGAAGTGCTAATATCTCGGAAAAGGTCTCAGATAGAACTATAGTTTCCATTGAACTTAATAGGAACGTATATATTCTGAATCGAACCACGTGATTTTCGATGACCTTGACTGGCTTAGTGGCTTCGGAGGTCATTTCAGCTTTTAGCAACCCTTTTAAATGTAATAACTGGAATACGTGGCATTTGTTTACCATGAAATGGCGAATATGAGATAGACAGTCACGTGCGCTGTAAAAGTGTAACATTTGTCAATTTATTGTTGTATTCTTGTAGGTTTGACTTGGGATGATCCGGACCCTTGTGATCCATACAGAAGAAATCAGCTTTCACCGAGCAGTGAGAGACAGTGATGAGTACCAGGAAGTGCTTAAAAACGTTCAGAAGACGGCTGGCGGTAGCGTAAAACAGATTATAAAGGTATGCACGAGGGATGGAGAGATCAAACGACGCGTGATATTATAATTTCCGGGGCCATGATCGGCCATCATGCAACGTGATAATAATTTGGTGGCTCAGGGGTTATGTTTGACAGATCCTGCCCAAAATGAACACCTGCCAGAACAAGGCATCTTGGGATGTTATGCGACTTGGTCTGAATCAAGCAGTTTCTAGTTTTTTTTATTTACGTTTCCTAAAGTCATTTACTTTGTTATTTTTACTTTATTGATTCAGCTGTACGTGTGTGTATATCGCGGCAGATTGAGCGGATCGAAAATCACAACCTGTGGAAGTCGTACATGGTTCACAAGGATACTATGCTCAAAACCAGTGATACCAGTGCGCCGACTGAGCGACTGTTATGGCACGGCACCGCCATTGCCGCACTGGATAACATATGCTCTTGGGGTTTCAACAGAAGCTACTGCGGCAAAAACGGTATACTTGCATTTTCCCCCGCGTGATGTTACGTACACTCTGGAGCATAAAAATTGCACCCTCCTTATTGGTTCAATAACTTTGCAAAATTATATCATACTATGATAATTTTGACATAAAGATGCACACAACACTATCCCATCACCTGTTTGTTTGATATTCTTTTGTGAAACTGAAAAATGAGAAACAGCTTATCACATTTGAAACGGCGTCTGATTGAAATGCGATTAGGCATTCAGCGAAGTGTCATTGATCATGCGATTGACCAATGGCGAGTTTGCCTCAATGCACGCAGCTATATGCGGTAACAGTTAAAATGATGACCAAACATAGCTAGATGCAAGCATGAAGGTTGGACATGCAGTAGGTAGGTATACTCAGTATACACTGCAACTCGAAATACAAGCAGATCCTAAATATTTCTTTTCCGCTTTCAGCAAGCTATTCTGACGAAAAGTAGAGGACAGAGAACAGAGGAACAGAGGAAGTGTACGAGAAAGATTTTTTTTCTCATTTTACGCGTGTTTGTTATATTTAATATTGCTTTTATGGCTTTTATGCAATGCAGTGTTTAGTTTCCGACTGTACGTGTGCATGTATATTGCGTATACAGCCACAGTCTATGGAGAAGGTGTCTACTTTGCGGTGGATTTCAGCTACTCGGCTCAAAGAACGTATTCTCCGCCAGACTCGAGCGGCGTCAAGTATGTGTTCCAGTGTCGAGTGCTGACTGGCCAGTTCGTGGTCGGCTCACCAGGCATAAAGGAACCGCCACAGCGTCCTGGCACCAAACACCGCTATGACTCAGTCACCAACAACGTCAACGATCCAAAAGTCTTCGTCGTCTTCAAAGACACGCAGTGCTACCCGGAATACCTCGTCGCTTTTAAGGGTTAAATCCTGAAACTAAACCAGACTTAGATGACGTTCAGATTTGTGTAGGCCTAGCCGTAGGCCGCCGAGTATTAGTCATGCACCGTCACTGCGCCGTCACTGTGTCGGTCCAGTCAACACAAAGGCTTGTCACTAAATTGCGTTACTTTCTCTGGCGCGTTTCGGGAGGACGTGCTCCTACTCTGCACAAAAACCAGTATTGCTATGGACAATTGGACATGCATGATCGGTTCCGGGTGAATTGTCACATTCAGTGATCAACATGACGTTAGTAGCATCCTGAACCGACTGCATCTGTGGACATTTTTGAAGCTCTTAAGACTGAGTCAGGAAATTGTCGTCATCGTGGTCCGCCTGCTGGTGCTAAATTAGTGATGCACTGCACAGTTCATATAAAGATGTCTTAGAGTATCATCAATTCATTATCATGATACGTATCTTGATACAAAAAAGTGTCAAGTATACAGTATTATGACCCAGTTCACATAATATACTCAAAATGTCCACAATCGGCCGAAACGCAACATGTTTGGTAGAGTATCAGTATCACTGATACATTTCAGGTGTATCAGTACCATAAATACATGACTGTGATACATTTACTAGAATTCGTAACTTTTTATTGGCAAGCAGCATGATAATGTCGACGTTATCGACACTTAACGGCAGTTATCTTACAGTTTAGGCGTACTTTTTGATGCAAACTGTATGTCAGATTGTTTGTATTATTGTGTATGCTGTTTTGTGTTTTTTTTGTGTCAACGTGTGTTGTTGGCTTCAACTATGGAGCTTGCTGTGGTTTTTCAGAAGTATCAGCAAAGTATCAAGAATCACGATACTTTTACAAGAAAGCCTAGCTAACGCTAAGGTAAGCACGCGAGAGCGATGCGTGTACGAAGGCCCCTAGCAAAGAAATCTACGTCAAATCAACGCAAGGAACATAATGCCGAAAAGTACATTCGGTGGGTTACAACGCTGTCGCTTACCATACGGGCCTATCTTCATTCGTTTAGCTGTTGTTGCCTCCCAAATCTGCAAAGTCGCGCGCAATTATCTGGAAATTCGATCTTATACAGTTCAAGGTCATCCAAGGTCATCGATCTTGGTGTCAGTCGAAAGCGCATATGCAACTTCATATTAGTTACTATTAGTAACTTTGGACGTATCTCCTACAGTTTTCGAGATATTGGCGCAGTAAGCTTCAAAATAGCTTGTTTTTCCCACCCCACCCTTGTTTGAAGCCGCCTAGCGGAGGAACACCTAGCAATATCAACATAATCTATACATCGATGAAAAGTACATTTAGTGGGCAACAACTTTGTTGCGGACATTACAGGTCTATATCTTCATTCGTTTAGTCGTTGTTGCCTCCCCAATTTTGCATGATTTTTAATCGCGAAATCATGCAAAATTCCGACATAATTCGACTTTATAGCAGTTCAAGGTCATCCAAGGTCATTGACCTTGGTGTCAATCGAAATCTCATATGCTACTTTCTATTAGTCATTAATACTAACTTTGGCCGTAATGCTGCCGTTTTGGAGCTATTGACGCTTAAATGTAGAAAATGGCTGATATTCCCCACCCCACTCTTGTTTAGCGTCCCCGCTCAGGGGGACCCATTAGAATTTCTACATGAAACTTATCCCACAAAAACTAGAGGGATGGGCTACCGTACGGTGAAAATTTCATGATCCTATCTTCAACCGTTTTTGTATGAATCACCCGTGTGTGGGACGGACGGACAGACAGACGGACGGGGTAGCATAAATAGCGCGCTAAGCATATATATTATACAGTGTACGCCATATGCTGTCGCGTGTTAAAATATATCAGTATCATGATACAGTTCTGAACCAAGTATCACGACACAATTTAGAACTATTATACCCAGCACTGTATAGGGACAAATGCGTCTCATACTCTCATTTATTAGTGACAGTCAGCTAGTGAAGTTTATTGTAAACAACAGTGTCCAGACAGGGCAGATGCTTTCACCTGTTGGTTGTATTGTATTGTAATATCGTGTATCAAACCCAGCGAGAGAATTATGCGTTCTTGCTTTTCTACGTGTGCTATATTAAGTTGACCATGCTCAGCTTTTGAGTCCACGTTTTACCCTTTGACGTCCGCTGTTGTCATATGGGTACAGCTATAAAGCATCGTATGCCAGACCGCTTGAAGCCGTCACTTGTAATTTTTGACATCTGGGCACTCTGACGTTCAAGGCTGAGCGTCAGAGTGCCCAGATGCCAAAAGTTACAAATGGCGGCTTAACCCAGTCTGGCACAGGATGCTTTATAGCTGTAACCATGTGGCAACAGTCGTCAAAGGGTTAAACTCTTGTCATATCATATCGTATCGTATGCCCATTGCTGTCAGTTTTATGACGAATAAAGATTATTATATGTGATACTAGAAAGGCACTTAATAGAAGGCACATTCTCTATGAATTAAGGGCCGACCTGTATAATTCATTGCGTGATTGTGGTTAGTCATCTTGCCGAATATTTTAGAGGCGGTCCGGCAGTTTTAACATTAAAATTGGGGCTCTGGTGGCTCGGCAGTCGCCACCCGACGTGGGGTGGGTCGACCAAATTGCCAAATTTAGTAGCTTTAGGTTGCACGACGGTTTATGAGCACCTAGAACAGGTTGAAGATGGTGCAGACTGCATAGAATCGGGCAGCTAAAATCAGACTCGCTTGCTTTAACCGTTATGTCAACAATGTCAATGTCAACATAAATTTATATAGCGCAATTTCACGCAACGCATCTCAATTGCGCTCGATGCATTAGTATCTCGCGAACAATTTCGTCTTTAATGTGCGCCGAAAGAGTTAACCGTTCGATGT
>Ga0209680_1000490_pt1 | contig 10993 bp, 7 predicted proteins | sample WorMetLIZISLAND1_FD_187413 | JGI IMG/M metagenome (GOLD analysis project Ga0209680, IMG submission 187413) | Marine gutless worms symbiont microbial communities from Max Planck institute for Marine Microbiology, Germany - Olavius loisae LIZARD... ... | reverse complement strand
GCACAGTGCTGGTCTGCTGGGCCAGCGACGGCTGTTAGCTGTTCCCGATTTCTCCGAGAATCTAGTCGTTCTCATTCCCGGGAATTCGGGAACGGAAAATGACCGGGTTTCCCGGGCGCCCGGGAAACGGGAGCCCGGGAATCCACACCCTATTGCTGAAGTATTTGTTCTGCTAAGTCATTGCTTTACTCTTATCTAGAACATGTTGTAATAACGTCCTAAACTTCTGTGGTTTTGCATTGCTTTGATAGAAAGCAGTGTCACTCAGTGTCCTGTGTATTAGTTGGTGACTGCTAGTTTGCTATTAGATCACATGAACTGCCGCTGTTGATTGCAGTTAATGATGGCGTCCAATGACACGACAGACAATCCGAAGTATCAGTGCAGTCTGTCGGCAGAACTGCTGGAGAAAGCAGAGAAAGAGCTGAATGAGAATGAGAAATCTCGACATCAGGATATCCAGGCACTTAGAGATATGGTCCTGTCACACGAAGGTGCAAATGAATTTGTATAACATTAAATAAAACAAATATATATACCGGTAAATGTTAAATAATTTGTGCATATTTCCATATTTTTGACATTGCCATGCATTTAGCAGTTGACCAACAGACAGCTGTTGTTGATAATTTCATTTTGTGGACTATAAGAACTTTATTTGTAGTAATGAAATTGTGAAAGTGGCAGAGTAGCATCAGTTTATTGAACTGACTAATTTGTTTCTGAATTGCATGATGACGTTCTCCTATTAACTTATATTGCAGTGTCTTTGACTTTTTGTCACAGAAGGCTTTAAGAAATGCCAAGTAGTCAAAAATGAAAAACAACGTCACCCACATCACTCGTGTACTGATGTGAAGATGAGATAGTAGTGTTCAAAGACTTATTAACTGTTTTATTACTGTTTTTACTCGCGAGTTTTTATTCGTATTTTACTTGTATTTTAATCTTGTGCAGATGCGTTCTGTCATTCTGTGTAATAAACGAATATGTATGTATGTATATCACCGTCAATCAATTATTTATATAGTGCCAATAGTCGCAGCTCGAATCTGAGGTGCTGGCATATGAGTGACTAGACGTGATAGGCAGAAGAGAAAAGATGAGATTTAAGACAGAATTTAAAAGTGGCAAGACTGTCAGATGAGCGAATATACAGAGGGAGAGAGTTCCAATTATTGGGTGAAGATACACAAAAAGCTCGATAGGCAAAGGAAGATTTAGCACAGTGAGGAACAGCAAGAAGGTGACAGTTAGTAGATCGCAAATATCTAGATGGCCTATAGTATATAGGTCTATTAGATCTGCTAAATAGTACGGCTGTCCTGTGTGGAGTGCATTATATGTCAATATATATAGTTTATAGATGACACCTGTCTGATTGGCAGCCAGTGTAAATCTCGATGGATGTCCGTGGCACTGGCTGACTATGTGTCAGTAGTGCAGACAATCATTTAAGAGTATCTAATTTGGCTTGTTTGTTTTGTATTCATTTTCAAATTTGTAATTCATCAATCCTTAATTTTTTGTCAATGTTAAATTTTCCATAAATCCTTTTTCCACTGATTGTGCTGGTTTTCTTTAGTATGGTACTGATTTTTAGAGAAGAGGACCATATAGAAAACACAGGTTTGTGTTTTTGGTTTTGTCTGTATAATTTTTCTTTTTCAATTATTTGAAGTGGATTCCATTGTTGAACATTTTGCATCATATCGTATGATATGATGTGTTAATTCACAGGATTGAAGTCTCGCACCGACGATGCATTTCTACTGAGATTTTTGCGTGCTCGGAAATTTGACTGCGACCGTGCATACAAGCTGCTGGTCAATTACTACACAATCCGTGCCAGCAATGCAGACATACTTGGTCATATTACTCCGAGTTCTGTGGAAGGTGTCTATGACTGTGGTGTGGCGGCTGTGTTACCACACAGGGACAGAGAGGGCAGAAGGATTGTGTATGTCAGACCCGGTGCGTTTGCAGCATTGTATAACTGTTACATGTTCTGATTTTGTTGGTACAACAACTATTTATGCATGATTATGTGGCACTCGTATTACAGTTATTAAAATGCATCTGGATTTGCATCTAATGCATACTTTATGCATTATTAGTATGCTAATGTGTTAGTGGAGCCGATTGTACAGCTGCAGCTTGTTGACCAAAATATCAGCATGAGACTCAACAGTCAACCGCATGACAGTGACGCTGTGAATGTGTTATGTAGGAAAGTGGGATCCATATGAATATCGGTTAGCAGATGTCCTAAAAACAGCGCTGCTTGGCCTTGAAGTCACCATATTGGTATGACATTCTGTCATGCTGACTGTTTTAGTTTGCTTTGTTATATGTGCTCTTTCTTGGATTGTTTCTTTAATTTTGATACCATTTTAAGTGACAATTGCCCCCAATATGTATAACTTGTAACTCTCTGTTAACTGTAGAGCATATACTGATCAGTTGTATCAACTTTGATATCATTCACCAAATTTCCATACAGCTTCTAATCTCAAAGATCTCTTCCATAGCATTCATCCTAAACGCATAATCTCTTTTATACACGCCATTGGCCTTACTAATAAACTTTAAACTTCCTCAGGCATGATATAGCCGCTACTTGCATTCTTAAAATGCCATTAAACCTTAACCATCTATCCATCCATCTATCCTTAAGTGACAATTGGTCAAAATATATTCTTATTTCATTGGTTAATTGAGTCAAATTGTTGGTTAATACAGGACGAGGAAACTCAAGTGTGTGGAGTTGTATTGATTGAGAACATGGCTGATGTCGGTCTTGTGCATGCTTGGAACTTCGACTACAAAGCAATAAAGCTCTGGATGTCAGTGATTCAGGTGGCTGTACCTGTTTTTGTTATGTAGTATAACAAAATAACGAAAAACTGATAACACTGTGAAATGTTAATTCACGTAACTAACGCGTAACTGTTCAATTAAGTCAGAAGTTTAAAACTAGATTAGAAACCATAAGTCGGTTTAAACTGAACTAAAGCAATAATTAAGTGTCACTGTTGCTTGGTTCTAAAGCCAACCATTAGTGCAAAAGCCATGTTTAAAATTGAAGTCAGATCTGACTTTGATTTAAAACAAAAATCCTGTTTTCAACCACATTGATGCATTTCAGTTATATACTTGGTATATCTAACTGTGCTGCAGCTCCAGTCTTCAGTTTCATTTTAACACTTGAGTTGACTTCACATTTGGTTTGAAACCTAATCTGAAACTTTGTTTAAAGTGAATATGTGATCGATCGCCCAGTGTTGTCAGATCTGTTGAGGTTTGACTCTTGTATTAGAAACATTAGTTTTGTTTTCAGTGTGGTTTGAGTGTCATGAGAGCCATTCACCCTATGTGAGTTCAGTAGTGGAATGGCATAAAAGTTGACACATTGACAAGTTGACGAGAATTTTTTGTGACATTAAGTAGTTTATGCTCAAGAACAGATAAAACGCATGTTTTCAGGATGCGTTTCCGATGCGCCTCAAAGGGCTGCACTTAATCAACGAACCGTCCATCTTCAGTGCTATATTTGCAATAGTAAGACCTTTCCTTAAAGAGAAAACGGTTAACAGGGTTTGTATAATTTGACTCATATCTTAACTGTTGACCAGTTTCATGTGAGTTCTTCAATGAATGCTGTGTGAATTAACATTGTCAGTGTTGTTCTGATGCAAATAGAACTCTTAGACTGTGGTCCTAGATCGCTTCTTTGTAGCTGAACTTTGTCTAATTTGATGATTTGCTATTGAGATGAACTGTTTGGTCTAAGCCCCAACTCTTATCTTTTTTTCCCAGTCACCCAGAGGCAAAAAGGTCGTATTATGGCACTTCGACTGATCCAGAGCGTGCGGCGTTCTCCACCATGACATGCCCTGCCTGTTGATTGATCCTTACACTCACTATCAGCAAGGTTAACTATTACTGCTCGGTCTTGGACTGTGTTTCTCGCCAGCCACTCAGCAGACTGCAGTCGGTCGGTCCTGAATGCCGCAGCTTGACTGATTTTGTCGACGAGAACGTCAGACCACACAACTGCAAAGCTCCATGAACTTCATTGACTGCAAATCCCGGAGCAAATCCAGTTCTGGCTGTATGTTCTATCATATTGCTGTCTTCGCAGAACAGCTCCATTGTACCTTACTGCCGACATTTTCTGTCAATGTACTCTCTTTCATTCTAATAATGATAATAATAATTGTGACATTGCTTTGCTGCGTTTCCTACAACTTGATATGTATATTGTATTGTCAGCTTGAATATGTAACTTTCAGCTGCATTTTCACTCATCGTCTTTGGAATCGCTGCATGAACATTTCGACGTCGACATTCTGCCAGAAGAACTTGGTGGCAAACTTCCTGCCACTGATGAGCTGGTCAAGGTAAAGAGCTGATTCTCCAGACTCTGATATTTACCCACGCTGCATGCGAGTCCTTGTCTGTTTGTATGTCTGTTCTGCCACAACAGCATTGGTTAGCAACATAACCGTGCAGTTCTAGTTGCGTGTATATATATGTTACGGGCTGTCGATGAAGTCGCGCTATCAGTCAATCTGTGGCACCAAAATTGACTGATCACACTCCGCAATCAACTGACACAAACTTGGTCGTCGACACTGATTGACATATAAACAGCTGCCACGTACGACCAACTGACTGTACTACATAGAGCCGTGCTAACGATTGCACTGCACTTCACGACATCATACTTTATGAATAATGATTCTGCTCATGTGCTAGTGAATGACAATTGTCAACCACTGATTATCATGTGATCGGTCAGTGGTGGTGCCAAGCAATCGTCCATTGGCAGAGTGCGATCAAGCGATAACACAAATCTATTGGTTTAACATGGACACCAGCAGTGTATTTTGCAGTCATTGATTGAATCAACGTTTACAGTGTTTATTATCCAAATCACTATGCAGAATGCCAACTGAAAATTCAAGAATGCTGTTTTATGAATCTTAATTGAATCCAAGCTCGGATTGTTCATTTGTCCTTAAATTTGTGATATTTCAGTCATTGATTTTTGTTGATTCCTGTATAATCCACTTAGTTGATAGGTGCCTTAGCTAAAAGCATGTCAGTTCAAACACAGCTCAGTGCGTTTTGTTTGTCATTTAACCTCGAGAGATTGGTTTGAATGAATCAGAACTTAAATCAACAGTGATAGTGTGACATAATGCCAGATGTTGGATGTGAAAGCCACCAATAATGCAGCCTTCCCAACGCATCACTCCAGTGTGTTGTTTGTTCTTATTGCTTGTTTCACAGACATTCCTATGTTGAGCTCCAACGAATTTGCAGGCAGTATGTTCTATATGGAAACTGCAGCTCTGAAATGGAGTCACTTTTGCAGTTTTGCAACACTAATCTAGTATTTTAGCCCTCTTTCTGCAGAAACAAATTTTAGGCCATAAGCTGCCATACCAGCAGCAACTTTGCCGTGATGCGTCATTGACCAATACACAATATTCACCTACGGCTTAGCTGCTGCAAACTGTAGCACAGTCTGTGGCTTACATAACGTCAATACCTGATGGATAATTAACAAACAGGCTGGAGCAGCTTGCATATCACGTTTTGACTTTGTCTTGTTTGATATTTAGTTTGTTGTACGAGATGCAGTGACACACACCAGATGTCACTAGCAGACTGATGTAAACACGTATTGGTGAGTTCAGTCTTTGTGCGTAGAACTGGAAGGCGGAAGTGTTGTCACATACGGAGGTTTTTGACAATTTGGAGAAGTACTACATCGAGCTGCCACATGAACTCTCCAACTCACAGTTGGCTGATACAGCTGAGAGCGAGTGTGTGACAGGCACTGAAGAGAAACTTGATGTCGATTAACATTTTGACGCTGGTTTCTAGTTTGCATGAGCTTGCCATGAACTGTCAACAATACTGTGGTGTTTAATGTTTGTGGTTTTGATGATTGATTTTTAAATGATGCCATTTAGCATACTGAGTTATTTTGCAGCGGTTTTTTAACACTACAAGATATGTCAAGTGAGCAATACCAGAACTCTTTTTGCTGTTTTTGATTGTCGTAATTAATAGAAACTCTGTATGAGGTCATAATTAGTGGTTAATTGATATGCAACTGCTCCATTCTCTCATAGTGTTTGTTCAGTGTCTGACCATTGTGTGGTTCTTGTTATTATCATTATGTTTATTATTGTATTATTGTATTATTGTCATTATTCATTAATTATTCTGTTCTCTGTGATATGTGAGTTGTCTACTCCAGTATGTGATAGTGAGATGTGGCCAATGAAAGTACAACGTGAACTATAGTTAAATGGAACTGAAATAATCGTGGTCAGTTGGATATTTGGCTTTATTACAAAAAAATGTGTATCTTGCAGAATTTTCGGCAGTGAAAACCAGTTGGCTTGATGATCTGTGGAGACGTTCTGGACGTGTGAATTGGCTAAAAACGCCGAGATCTAATGAGTTAAACATATGAGTAATATGTGCTGGGATGATGTTTAAGAGTGTGTGCAGAAACTAAAGTTTGTCTCCCTGTGATAATGCTCAGATCTGGCGTATTAATGAAAAGAAAATCAAGGCTGACGTAGAAAGGGCCATCATGTGCATGTTCTGTACTGACTGGACTAGACCTCAGGAAGTGGATTTGTATGATGTTTCTTGTGTCTTTTTTTCTGTCCACAATACAGCTGTTTTCATATGTTACAGAAGAATACGTAGCATAAATGCACTATGGAATCTATCTCGGCCAATTTATTCTCGCATGCTGAAAATGCTACAGATGCCATTTAGACTAAAATTCAAAATATATAGTGCAGCAGAATGCAAGCACTGTGTGTACTGTACTGACTGACATTCTTGCAGCAAATTTGCGGCCTCTTTGGTAGTGTATGGCCCAGAAATCCTAGATTTGTGGCGTGGCATGAAATTGCAGAAACGGTCTCTGCTACCACATTGCAGTTTCATTGTAGAACACTGTCTGCGAGTTTGCTAGAGAAACAAGCTTGACAAGAAGAATTGTGGAGTGGCTGACTGTGAGGCTGGCTACTTCCAACAATGTGTGAGATAGATGTTGGTGATGTTGCCGACACAATGATCCCTGTGTGCCGTTGTGCTGACATTCCAGATGTGTATTTTTGTGGCATTGTTGTGTATTTTCTCTGTCCAGTATGAAGATTTTGATGTATTCATCATGCATATGCATGCAAAACTGTACATCATGTTTTTGTCTCTCTGTCTGTTACACTCCTGCATCGTGTCAAAACGGCTAAACATACCCTCGGTATTTGTTTGCCGGCCAGTAGCCGAACATTCTCGTTTTTTCAGAACATAGCGCCGGTATACAATTTTGATGGGACCACATCTGACATGACTTTAAATACAGATGAGTCTAAAAATTTGAAGATTTACAGAGCTTCTCGCCATGCTTGGTTGACCGCATTGTAATCAACAGCCGGCCGAGTTCTGTTGATGAAGCAAAGCCGTCTACATGGTGCTATAAATCGAGGTCAACGAATGCTATCAAACTTGCCTCCGACGACTACTTTGTTTAACTTAGTTGAATATGGTCCAATGCAGAATGTTTACGCTACACTAAAAAAACTGAACGGGGACCAGATTAGTTGGTATACCTTTGCAACGGAATAAAATACACATTTCAAACATTAGACATACTTACCAACAAAAACTTAATCTAAACATCGACTGTTCCAGCAGACGTTTGTGACAGCTGGCATTCTTGTTATAGTAGGCCTAATTACCGGTACATTTGATCAGAGTTCGTGTGACAAATTGTTTCACATGTGCCATGTGGCACAGTTACTGTAGGTAATTTTAGTAAGTGCATAATGCTTACACTGTGTAATCAGTCCTGTTTCATAGTTGATTACAGCTGCACACATTACTTTGATCCACTGCAGTATAGGTCTGTAATTGTCATAGATGTAAATTAGTTTTTTACGTCTTTTTATTCCTCTCACGTTTTTTTACGTTTTCAACCTTTTTTATTTTGTCAACATTTTTTATTTTTAAAAAACGTTCAATGAATATTCTATCAAGAAGTTTGAGATGCACTTTTGAAACCACAGAAACAAAGTAATAGGCCTAGATTTTATTATGAAAGTGGCCTTGCAACTGCAGACTGCAGATCAGTGCCTACAGCGACACGACTGCTAGTAGGCATAGTCAGTACGTGAAGTCGTGAATTGCAACAAATTGAAAAGTTCTGTCTCTGGTTTCAGCTATACTGCACCTATAGCAATAGGCACCTCATTAGGCAAGAGGGTGAACAAATTAGGGCAAACGTTTTTGAAGTTTTTTTTATTTTGTCCACGTTTCTTACGTTTTTAACGTTTATATATTTTTTTTCTAGAACGTTTTTACATCTATGGTTTGTGTTTGTTGTGAGTGGATATGTAATTTGCCTGTCATAGATCTGTTGAATTGTTTATCATGTATACCGTTGGGCTTTTTCGTTGCCACTGCAGCCTTATACAGCAACCATTACGTTTGATAGTGACGGTTTTCTATGTTTGATGATCTGTTCATCTGGGGCGTATCATGATGTTTCAATGACGTTTGTTTACGTATAGCTCACTGTAAGTAATGCAGGAGCATCTCGTCCACATTGAGCTGTGGCTACCACGGCGGCAGTCCCACCGCGGCGCCGTTCAGGCTTGGCAACCCTGCCCTCTGTGGGAGCCATCCCCTAGTCACCCCATATTAGTGTAGACTCACTAGGGGGATTTGCTGTGTTTTTTTGTATCTGTGTGCGCTTATTGTATTCTTCTGTTACTTGTGTATGCTATGTATTACTTCAGTACTTTGATACTGTTGGTTGGGTCTTTTGACCTGTAAAAACCGTCTCCCGTATAACCTATACTGTGTTGGAGGGGACATAAAACCATGCTCAATCAACCACATTGAGCTAGAGATATATGTAGGCACCTGATACAGTGCCAATAAACTGAGGCAAAAGTAGAAGAACATAGTTTTTACGTACATGTAGGACCGTTATCCAGTAGTCTGACTGTTGTCACACTTGATGCTGTCGACCTACTGATTGCCATGAGGCTAAGGTAGCTGATTGTCTCATACTACTGATGTATCTAGGATTTGGCTACGTGGAATTGTTGGTAATAACGGGGTAGGGGAGCGATCAAAGTCATTTGGGACCGCATGTCACAGAGTACACGTCAGCGAAATAATTACATCATTTGCCACTGTCTACTATGCCTATAGTGCTTGCATTGTAATAATATAGCACTCTTGGTTCAATTATGTTTCAGCCTAGACTGTCGCAAAGTATGGCGTCATCTGTCAAAAACTCCTGCCTGTATATACAATCAACTGACAGTACACAAGACGGCGATTTCGGCCTACTGCTGTGTATTTCAAGCCTCTCTATTTCGGAAGTAGGTGTAAGTAATCGTTTCAAAACAATAATTGTCTATAAAACAGCTAGCTAGTTCCTCGACTGAAGCACACGAGATGCGCAGTGCCCGTGCATACGTCAGAGCGGCGATCTGCGTCTGTTGCGACTCGTCACTCTAAACCGAACCAAAAACCAGGTGTTACTGTGGCTGAACTCAACAGTTTCAGTATCGCGTTCATAATGTACTGTGCGCTGTTGCGTAAAATAAGGAACCAGCCCCCACTCAACACAACGAGCTGCTAGGAAAGGAAGGCGGATTTTTCACAAATAATAAACAGGAAATGTTGTCACTATTGCAATATTTCATTTGCCACTCACTACTGCACTTTAACTGCATTTGATAGTCATGTATGTTACTCATGCATGACAAATCATTCATTCATTCATTCATTCATTCATTTCTGTAAAAATAAGCCGTTGACAGACCGCACCGGCGTTAATAGACGATATGACCTAATAAATGTTACTACGGTCCTGTACAGTAGGGCTATATAATTGTACTTCTTAGTAAAGGAAGGCGCTTTTTTCGTTGGAAAATAGTGAAAACTGAACAAAAATCACAAATCCTGACTAGTCAACATTAATCGCGGCGAGTTACCAGTTGCCACACTCGACGAGGCATTGTGGTGTGATTGATCAGACGTTGTGTTGGTTACAACGCTGGCTCAAACTTTTGTGTAGCGTTGCGTGCCTAATTCAGGAAAGCGCCCCTAATGCTACGTGCGCGTCTATATTCGGATAGTTACGTCATATTCGGCGGCTCTGAACTTCGAAAAGTCCATCTGACATTTCGACGAACGAGTCGGCGAGCAACGTCACGTTTTGAGCGAGTTTTGTCGTCGAATGATCTACCGCGTCTTCTTGGGTTCAGCAGCTGCGCCGCTGGTCGTCGTGGTCGTCCTGTCGCGATCTCGCTCGACGATAAAATCCTCGAAAAAGTTTCCGAAGAACGCGGTCGAGAATTCAACACCGGCGCCGCCGCTCGTCGCGCCGTCCATTTCAGCTCCCTTGCCGACCAGCGACCCACTGACGTAGCAGAGAGACAGGAGCGTGAACGAGACGAGGTTGGCACACAGACCCGTGACGTCGCATCCGCCACAGTGAACCGGAAACTGCTGTGCCAGTGTGTCGACGGCCATGCCGACACCTTTCCACGTCAAAATGACGGCCGCCATCGCTCCGAATATGTACAGGTCTTCGACGACAGTCTTCAGTGCATACCTGAAACCATTGTCCGAGTCAGATCTGTATTAACTGTTCTGTAAAACGGCAGACTTATCGGCGACTACGGTCCTCTGCACAATGTTGTCTCTCCATAGATAGGATATGAGGCCCTCCCTAGCAGACCGCATTAAGCGTTGCACGCTGTCTGTCTGTCCGTCCGTCAGTGTCTGCTTGCCTGTTCGCCCCGTGCCTCCAATTTTCTCGAGAAGAGAAAGCTGCAGAAACTTCTAATTTTGTCGAAACATAGCGCTGGACAAGAGTAACTAAGAGAGTAAATTTGAGGTCTAAAGGTCAAAGGTCAAGGTCACTGGGAACGAC
>Ga0209680_1000488_pt1 | contig 11031 bp, 6 predicted proteins | sample WorMetLIZISLAND1_FD_187413 | JGI IMG/M metagenome (GOLD analysis project Ga0209680, IMG submission 187413) | Marine gutless worms symbiont microbial communities from Max Planck institute for Marine Microbiology, Germany - Olavius loisae LIZARD... ... | reverse complement strand
GGATATAGTTCTTAACATTAATTGGAGTATGTGTAGTGTGTGACAGTAAAGGCAGATGATTTTAATGTATACTGTAACTCTTAAGAGTTTGGATTTAATTTAGAGTAAGCTAAATTTAGTGTCATCGTGCAGTGCATTGTGTATTTTGACAGTATACTTTCCAGAACTGGTGCTAAATGTATAGTATTGTCTGTTGTCATCATTCATATATTGTACATTCGTAGAATGATGGAACGTGTGTGACGTTCAATGTTGTTCTGTTGACGTGGTAGATATGTCCACACTTGTCATGGCAGTGGATGTTCTTCAGTTTCGGAGCACTTGGTTTTGTGTGGGTCGTCTTCTGGGTTTGTCTGTACAGAGAAGTGCGTGGCTCATATGACGAGGAGTTTATTCAACCGCCAAAGGTTTGCGACACAATGCAAAGAATTTTAAAGTGATTCTTGTATTTGCAACTTCTGACTATTTATTAACCACTCATGTCAGTGAAACTTTTCGTTTTGTTATTTTGTGTTTTGGAAAAATTTTGTTGTAGAATAGTAATTAGGAGTAGGGTTTAGATGTGTTCATAATTATTGCTCTCTGAACTTTGTGCTTGCAGTGTAAGCGAAAAAAATATTTGTCATTTGTGGTTTATCAGCTAAATATAACAGAAGAGTCGCATGTGATGTCATAATGTCAGTCTGTTAGATCAACTCTTTACATGTGGGGGTACCGCGGTGGCAGCCCCACCGTCGTTCAGGCCTGGCACCCTGCCCTCTGTGGGAGCCGTCCCCTAGTCACCTCGTATAATCGTAGACTAGGGGACTTGCTGTATTTGTCTGGTATTTTGTGTGTGTATGCATATGTGTAATTTCTGTTTTCTTTTGTTTTTTTGCGTTGTTGTCATTTACAGTTTTCTCTTTCAGTACTTTGATACTGTTGGTTGGGTCTTTTGACCTGTAAAAACCGTCTCCAATATAACCTATACTGTGTTGGCGGGGACGTAAAACACTGCTTAATCCAATCCTTTACTTGTAATCTGTCATCAATAGATTTCATGGTATTCATTTGCTGTGCTGAAAAATATTAGTTTGTTATTAGTAAGTTAGAAGTTTGAAATATTCTGTTAAGTGATTATTTTATGCACATTGTATTTTTTTTATTAGAACTTGATAAAAAGCACTTAATTGTTTAAATTCAGCTCATCGTATCTATAAGTGCAGTGAAAGAGCAGTTACAACACAATTGTGAGTGAAGTTATATTTGGTGTAGTTTGCTGTGCTGTGCAGTAGTTGTTGAGTGTTTGTCGTGGTCCAGGTCCCAAACAGCAGTCCGCGGTGGACGGAGTTCATCAGTCACTGGCCGCTGTGGTCGATATATGTAGCACACTTCTGTATGAACTGGTCCAACTATATCATAATGCAGTGGCTGCCGACGTACATGGCAAGGAATCTTGGTGCCAACCAGCACGACATCATGTTCACCGCCATTCCATATCTCCTCAACTCATTCATTGGCGTCAGTAAGTCGTCGTCTGTGTGGTCTTCGTGTTAGTGAGAGTGCAGGCATCGGTTGGTTTTCACTGTAACGATCTGAAATATGATTGATATGATTAACAGTGTGAATGTTGAAAAGTCTAGCAAGTGTGTGTCCTTATGTCTGTAAAGAGAGAGATCACATTTCTGTCACATGACAAGCATAATTGAAATGACAAAATAAAAGTGATAGAATTTCTAGCCACTGCATAAACAAGCTTGCCAGCCTAACTAATATGGTTGTGTAAACTCATACTCGTACTTTATTAAAATCGCACAACAGACATGCATGAGGAAAGCAGAGTTAAACGTTACAGGATAAACAAGCACCAGTTTAACGTTTAAAAATATTAAATTAATACTGTGACATCAAGTTTGTGAGCAGTAAATTATGTATGGTCATTGTTATCAGTCTTATCACAAGTTCTATAACAGTACATCTATTCTCTTCAAGCTGTTTGCAGAGATAAGGAGTGATTGATTTTCGTATCTTACTGACTGCACTGGTCCATCTGTCCAGATGCGATCAGCTTGCCGTATTGCACGACTTATTGGTGCACAATGGATGGTGTCATCGTGATCATCCATATAACGCAATGATTTTGTCGAATCCTAAGTGATGGGATCCAGTTCCATTGTCACATCACTGTATTCACGATGGTCATGGTTGTGGTCATAATATACTATTGCCATTTCTGTTTAATCTTTGCTATTTTTGCTGAAAGAGAACATAAGCAAATGTAGCTTGAAGACATGATGTTTTGGTGTGCACATGCATAGCTGACACGTCTGATAACGTATGACCGATATGTTGATGGACTGACTGTTGGTCATGTGACTGCAGTTACTGTATGGCGTTATAGTTGTTGCTAATACTGTGGTCTGCTATGCTGTCGGTGTCAGTTGCTGGTCATTTTGCCGATGCGCTGATAGCGCAGAAGTGGACGGTGTTGTCCGTGCGTCGAATGATGACGTGTCTCGGTCTCGTCTGTCCCGGAGTCTTCTTGCTGTTCTTCAGCGCTGTTAACAACCTTGCCTTGGCTGTTATGTTCGTATCACACGTCTCTTCATTAGTGCACCCTCTTGTGCAGTTAGTTGCTAGGTTGTTGATTCAAACAAAAACTCGCATAACTTATTTGCTGTATGCTTCTGCAGGTTTTTTGAACTTTTAGGCCATGTTACTTGCCGTTTTAGTTGTGAGTCTGTGTAATTTAGAATGAACTTGATTTGCCGTTTTCGTACAAAAAAGTAGCAGTTTTGTACAAATTTTTCATATGTATAAATATATGTATTACTATATTGTTGTGCTGTATATACTATATATTTGTTTGTGATATGTTTAAAATTGTTTATAACATGTTATTATTCAAAATGTTAATTGAACCAAGCCTCATAGTATGTAGTTGAGCCTACTGTGCGTAGCAGGAGATGAACATCTTCAATATATCCACAACTGGGCAAGTATAAAGACGTGTAGAACTCTATGGATTCCTTGTTAGTAGAGCGCGAAGTAGACAGATGAAAAGTAATTTAATTATTGTGTCCAATATGACTAATAGTCACTGTACAGGCACTGCAGTATGTGAGAATTGAAATAAAGTTAAGGACAGTAGCATTTGAAGAGACGATACGTCTTCATGTGACTGCAGAATGAGAACAGCAAAGGTGCTGATGTGATGTACTGCGGCAGATTGTTGCAGACATGGAACAGCTTAAGTCACTGATGGTAGACTGCAGAGTGTAGTGCACAGCCAGTGTTGATGAAGGACTGGAATGAAAATGATGTAGTCCGTCAACTAGGTGTGTTCGTCCTGTAGGTGTCTTGGAACGATGGTTGGCAGTGATTGTGGGCAATTTTAGGACAAGGAGATTAGTGCTTTTGGTTAATATTTCTGAGACTTTTGAGGTGCCAGTCTTACCCTGTGTTGTCGCAGATGATGAGCCCTCAAACAGTTGTTGTTGTATTGTGCGGTGTTAACGCCAGTTTTTGTACAGTAAGTCAGATAATGTTGGTGTTTGATGTGTTCAGTTTTGTGTCACTGTCGATGGGTTTAAGTGCCTGCAACTCTTCTGGACATCTCAGCAACCATGCTGACATTGCTCCAAACCACGCCGGTGTTACGTTTGCCATATCAAATACGTTGGTATGTGGCTGGTCATTTTATATCATAGGATGCTTCTTAATATACTTAAAGATTATGATGTTTTGACGTTTACTTTCACTAGCAGATTAGATTAGCCGAGGGAGAATGTTATTGTTGAGGTATGATGTGTCAACGTATTTGAGATCAAGATGCCTACAGCTGTGTTGGTGTGAATGTCTCGAATATCCCACACCCATGCGAGGACCCTGCCTACCTATGGGGGATTATCATTCTAAATTTTATACACTGAAGTCACTCACACTGTGGGTGCCTGTCACAGACAATCAGATAGGAGAAGAAATGGAAAGAATTAACTGAACGCATATGACATTTCTTATGATGTGTAAAACAAATTTGATGATGTAGATAGTAACATATGCTTTGAGTCTGTAATGGCTCATGTGCCATCGTTCTGGCTTTCTTGCTGACAGCCTGCAAATGCTGTTGAGAAAATATCTGTATTTGCTGTTGGGGTTACACTTAAAATTGCAGTGTTTATTTATTTATTTATTTGTCCGGCCAGCATGCTAGAATGCTAACTGTGATGACATTATGGCGTGTAAAACAGTTAATGAAATTGGTTGCAACTGAGAACTGGTAATCAGTTTTGTGGTCGTGATTAATTCTCATCATACCTGACAAACTGATGAATTGATGCTGTAGATATGACAGCCTTAGCCCATGTGACGTACAACGTTTTATTTTGTACTTGTAGGCGACTATACCGGGCATAATGTGTGGTCCGTTGACGGCCGAGTTAGTTACACAGTCCCATGGACGTTGGTTTCCTGTCTTCATAATCGCTGCAGCAGTCAACTTCGTTGGTGCCGTTATATATCAGAGTCACAGTGCATCCAGTCAAGTTCTGTGACGTGCTATAATTACGTTCCACACTGTGTTCAGCCAGTATTAAAAACCATTGCCTGGAGATGGGACGTTTGACTGTTTTTAAATTCAATTCTCAGAACTTATAGGAGTATTTAACACGTTACTATATCTGTTAATTTTTTGCAGTTTGTAAATCTGCTCTCTACATTGTTTTTGTTAAACTGTTATATGTTGAAAGGTTACATTCTTGAGTTAGTTTGGCAGAGAGCTTTGTCATATATAAAGTAATGGCATGGAAATGATTTAAGATATCACGGAATGTAACAGAGCATGTGCAGCTTTATACAGGTAGTTGCTAGCTTATTTGCAGTCATACTGTTAGCATAGATTAATGAAGCTCTCTCATAGATTGAAAAGTAAACGTTATTAAATATTACGTTGTCAAACCTATGGCCGTAGTTAGGTACATTTCAATAGCCTGCATTTACTGGAAGATGCAGTGTTTAGTTTGAAATGAGAAGTGAACAAGGCTTGGTGGTGTGTGACAGTGAGGTGTCTTGTACTGGTTGGAATTATTTAAACTTTTAGCTTAGTGGTGATTCGGTTGGCGAGCTATGGACTGCTGGCAGAGCGTGATAGTCAGCAGATGATGACTGGAATTTGTGATGACGTTTTGTGTGGAAGCTTGTAATTGTAAAATATATTAAAACACATTATTGTACAATATTTTCTTGACAGCATTCACAACAGTATGGACAGTCATGTGGGCAGATTCTTAGTTCCCATGTACTGTGCTTAAACTAGTGTCATACTCACTTGTGCTCATCTGCTGAGTAAGACAACTGTATTTACCGAAGACGTGATATATTTAACAGTATCAGTGAGTATTTATGATATGCCCCATACAGGTACTGAGCACAAATAACATTGTCGGCATGACTGTGCTCTCAAATGAAAAATCATTATTGGACCTATTGGTGGCAGTTAACACATGCGATTTAAGATGTCTTTTGAAAGATGAAGTCGACCGCTGCATTTTAATGTGAGTTGGCAACTGGTGATTCCATGTGCAAGGTGCAACAATGCGAAAAGCTCTGAGCATGACAGAATGTCAGATACTGGCATTGGCACTGTGGAGAGTGGCTGACAAGTGAGTTGTGTACCAACAGGCACAACTTCTACTGTATCCTCGCAGTGACTGGACGCCAGTGGAGTCCCGTAGTGCACAAGATTATGATCACACGGCTTCAAGTTTAACACCTTAATTGCTGCTGCATGAAGGATGCGCTGCAGCGGCGCCAATGTATACACCAGGAGAGCCACTCAGATGGCATTGCAGTAGTCGACACAGGCAAGCATGAAAGCAGTAACCAGTCTTGACAGTAGCATCACGTATCTCTGCCTTTAGTTTGTATGTCAACCAGTTTACTGAAGCTTAAGGGAGTATTTTCATGAAGTTTGTGAAGGTAAGTCACTCGGTCTCAAGACATCGAGTAAACTTTGGCATAATATTAATCTCGTTGGATTGTTTGGCCTTTACTGGTGTCTGCACTATATTGTGTACATCTCTAGTGATGTGATAAGCTTACTATAATATTACTAAATCTTTGGTGAAGTTTTGAACACCCTGAATTCTGTTGGCTTCTGTGGCTTCATTGGTTAAGTTACTGTATTTGAAGTTACTGAGACAGGCATGGCTTTGAATTGCACCCAGGCCGTAACATAATGTGTGTAAGGATTTCTGGCAGACATGCTTTGAGATTAATTTCTCAGTCTGACTGTGAACAATTTACAGGTGTCTGTCCTTTTAAACTGTGACTATGACTGATAGCTACTACTGTCATAGTTAACCGGAACACTGTCGGGGTATTTGATAACAGAGTGACCGTGTTAGTTGTTGGATTAGCTAATATGCTGGTATTGCTGGTCCCACCCATGCTGTGATAAAGCTCCTGAAAAAAACCCATTAAGCATGTACTGGTCAAGGCTGCTCTGTACAGCTGAACATGGAGTAGTACACTTAAAGAAACAGTACCTCTAAGCCAGGCAGCAGTAAATGTATGGTCATTCATTCATTCATTCATTCATGTGGCATGCACCACTAAGACTGTGTAGCACCAAACATAGACGTTAGTATCCAGCCGATTCTGAGCCATGTCAGCTGCCTTACACCACATTGAGGATGTGTGTTTCGAGACAAGCCTACAGTAATTATGGAGACAGGTGTTTTGCAGCTGCAGGTCTGAAACTGTGGAACAGTCTTCCAGCTGTACTAGGAGAAGCTGACATTAACTCAGAACTTTCAGTGATTTAAATGGCTACCACATGTTTGTTTGGGTGCTGAAATTGTGGCACACATTGTGATTAACTGTTGAAGCTGTGCCTCATAAGTTTTCTAACTTACATCAATTGCAGTGGCTGGAAACTAGTGACGTGCAACTTTCTTTGGTTTTGGTATATTTGGTTGTTTGTTTATCCTCTCTTGAGTACTTTATCACATATTCGTTTCTCATCAGTGACAGCTAACAGAATGGCTTGATATGCTGTCATTGCAATGATTTATGTCAGTACACAGCCCAACAGACAGTTGCATATCAGTTGTGAATTGCTTGTGAATGCGAAGTAGCAGCTCATGTAACCTGTGTTGATAGTCTGTTCTGTGTTGTTGTTTCAGCCTTGACGTGTCTTTATAGACCTTTGTTTCTGATACAGAAATTAACTCGTTTTTTAAGTTTTAAAAGGGTAATAAGAATTTTAAATATTTCTGTTTTTTCTTCAAAAAATACAACTGTTTAATGCTAAGACTGTCTTAGTTTCATCCGTGAGCCTGAGCAGTATGCATTGTGTCCAGTAGTTCATCTTACTGGTGACAATTTACTCTCATAACAGGTAAATTACAGCAACGAAGCTGCTTGAACTTATGAACAGTTAATAACTATGCACTGCTTTTTGGTTGCATCTCTCGGCTGGCAATAACCAATGAAGACGTGATGTTTTCAGTGTTTTGAATTATTGTGTGGTCCCATAAAGCACATTTATTGGACAAAATATTTGTTTTCAGCAGCAGAGAAACTGTGATTTTTCTCTTGTGTATCAGTTCTGTTATTACTCGTACTGTAAAAACTTTCTTTTCTTGTTACACTACCGACATTAATACAAAACAAATGTATTGTTTCATTGGGTCGAGATGGTAAGCTGCTTTTGGGCCATCAGGCGGGTTCGTTTGAAATGCCACTGTTGCACTTTGTTAGTTGTCATTATTGACTGCGGCTGTCATTGCTTAGTTTGTGAGAAATCAACATTCTTGTGTTTGTGTTTGTGGTGGAAGACAAACAGATGGACATTGTTGAAGCCTTCCACTATGTGTGGCTTGAGGAAGGGGGGGGGCTTAATTTTTGATGTATAGTATGTGTTGAAATACTCTATCAGGCGTCGACATGCAAAGCAGTGCATAGCTCGATATTGTTGCAGCAACATGTTTATATGTCCAACCCTGTCCCTGAAACATTTCAGTATTGTGTGAAATGGCTAAATATATCATAGAAGTTCTTTCACCTTCTGGTAGCCCCATGATTCGTTTTCTCAGAACCATAAGCCAGTATGAAATTCCAGTGATGCCACCCCTAATGAGGTCTCGAGCATTGATGGGGCATAGAAATATGATGATTGAACAAGTACTAAGCTGCATGTCATTCTCTTGATGCGTGACATTGCTACATTATTCGCCGAGTGCTGTAATGACAGATGATGATTTGAAAAGTTATAGCAAAATTGGTGACATGACTGGAGGACAGTGGTTGTCTAAAAGATAGTCCACAGTGCCAGTGGACATTATGTTTGTCTTGTGTTACAGCTTGGTGGCTGACTTGTTTATCTAGCTGGTTGGTACATGTATGTCTTTGCAGTGGTATAAGAAACAACATTTCAAAATGCATTACCAAAAACTTACCCCAAATTGACTGCACTGGTGGACACGTGATCTGTTTGCCATAGCTGGTCTTCTTGTCTTTTACTGCAAACATTTGGTTGTTTTAAAATACCACCTTTACGCTGCTGATGCTGAACGTGTATGGCACTGAAAAATGCTGTTCACTTGGCTTTTTATGTTTTGGTTTATGCAGTTAATTGATCAAGTGGAACGTTAAATATCTTGAAATATGGCTGTTTGCAGTAATTTTCAACTTAAATGTTAATTCTTGTAATCTATATGCTATACTGTGCATATACTCCATGAGTCCAAAAAACAGGACACTTGAAGTTTCATTATAACTTTGGCAAATGTGAACCGATTTAAAAATTCTTTTACCATCAGATTCCCGAGGAAACATGCTGTATACAAAAAACTCCCACCTCACCTGATGTGCTTGCTGCAATACCTTGTGAAATTTGAAGTTTCAAAAATGACACGTATTTTGGCATCAACCACAAAAAACTGTTGCAATCTTTCAGTTAATAAAAGTATCATAACTTTGGCAAATATAAATCAATTTTCAAAATTCTTTCACCAATCGATTCAGAAGAAAATTTGCAATGTAAATCGGTTAAAGATTTCCACCTCACCTGTATTGTGTTGTTACCCTACCTTGTGAAATTTAAAGCATTAAATACTACTGATCTTTACTTAGATTGTTTGCACAACTGTAAATTCCACTGCCAATAGAGACATCAGCATTTCAACTGATGTAGTCTGTCAGCTAAAAATCAGTAATAAACTGCTGAAAATGTCTCACACTATCACAGTAATTGGGAGCTTACTGGCATATGACATATGCGTCATTTATCAGTTGTTTGATATTGGCAGATTATTGTGAACAACAGAACAAGTCCCGTTAACTGTCTACTACTTCAGATAGCTGACATCACAGACCATAGTCCTTAACCTGTACTGCAAAATGTCACTGATTTTAGTGTCTGGGTAGCGCTGTAAGCTTCCCTAGTTGGGTCTGGGTCGGAGCCTCGGCTGCAAACGCATTTTTGGCATATTTTGGAAAGTATCTGGGCACAACAGTTTTAATGATTTTTTTACCAGCATGGCAGTCAGAGAGAGAGAGAAGTTGCGGTATGATTTCAAGTCGACCAAAGAAGTGCTGGTGTACCATACCGTCTCGCTTTAAGCTCTGCTATACACAGCACGCTACCTTGGGAATCTTTGGTGAAAAATTTTTGTAAATTGGTTCACAAGTTATGATGGAACCTCAAGTGTCCTGTTATTTGTTGATTCACACTGTACATGCATCTTGTGTTTGCATGTTAATCTGTTTGAGCGAATTATTACAAATGTATACAAATTGCATGTTATTTAATATGTGGTTGTGATGTTGTCACGGTGCAACCGAATAACTCTATCTTGATGTTATAAAAATTTATTTACAAATGAATAAGAGAAAAGAAAACAATTATAAGACTCTTCACACATCCACCACACACTCGACTCCTCACCTTTGAATGTCTGTCTACTCTGACACCTGGCAAGCGTGATATACAACGAGTGTTCACAAATACATTCCTTCATCAAAATCAAAGCCTGCACGTGACAGATGTCCTATGCATGCAACAGTTTAAGTAATTATGGAGCAGAATGTTACGAAGTAGAGATGGACTAGTATATCGGTAGCCAGTTGCTGCTAGCCTGCTCTGTACTGTCACTGAGTGCAATTCTTTAAATTATTATTTGATTGCGGTCTTAATGACTCCATTGATGTCTTGACATATATAAGAGTTCAGAAGAGATGCACATTCATGCAGTCGATGTTGATATTTGACCAGTAACGTGTAAGAAGTTGACAATATTCAGCCAAGGCTACTGGGAATAAATAAGCCATTCATTAATTCCTGCCAGAAATTCTGGAAATTTTGAAGATTTTTAAACTTTAATTTTTTTATTTGCTAAAATTGCAAGTAGGACATTGTGCAATGATAATTCGTACCTGGCAACCTTTGGGACAGTTTTTACACTGTCTAAAAATAGAAATGTCCGCAACATATCTGATTGCTATGCCTTCATTCGTTATTCGTTAACTACATTGATTAACATTTCATTAATTGATTGATTGCTGAGGCATAGTGTTATACTACTGATATTAATTTGTGTCATTCAGAATGTCAGTGACTTTATTAATCACATTTTTAAATGGTTTTCATTTTAATTTAAAGTTTACATTCTTATATCTATATTGTAAGCTAGACTACAGCCTTGCTGTCGCGCGATACATCGTGTTTTTTCCTACACCCAAGGACTGTTTGATTGTTATTGAGTTCAGGTTCCAGAAGGTCAATGCTGTTATAGCATCGGCCTTGCTAACATGAGGTTGAATATCCACCGCAGTCATTCAGTGCCTAAAAGCAGATTGAATGTGAAACTATACACCATGTCTCCAAAAAAGTAGCACATCATACTTTGCGGAATATTTTCGCGCAGGGTTGACCGACTGCAAAAATTTCAATGGCTACAGAGTCAGAGATAATCAGTGAACACAAGTGTATAATCAATGTTTTAATTTTTAACGAGCCGAAGTGCTGCCACCTGGCGAATTAACATGTAT
>Ga0209680_1000487_pt1 | contig 11050 bp, 8 predicted proteins | sample WorMetLIZISLAND1_FD_187413 | JGI IMG/M metagenome (GOLD analysis project Ga0209680, IMG submission 187413) | Marine gutless worms symbiont microbial communities from Max Planck institute for Marine Microbiology, Germany - Olavius loisae LIZARD... ... | reverse complement strand
TCCGCGCAGAACACGGGTTTGGACATCAAATCAAACGCTCAACGAAGAGCGAAGGCCGAAAATCATGAGGCCGGAGTACAGCAGCAATGCCACCTTGATCTCGCAAAGGCATTTTTCGAGGTGCCCGTAAGACAATCGGACGGATTTCGTCGCGTCGTCAGGGACGTTGAACAGGTGATACCGTCGCGCGGCGTGTTGATCGCATGGGACTATCCTTTGGTGCATCGGTTCCGCAGCTTGAGTCAGCGGGTTTGGACCGACTACCGAATCGTCCGTCCCGCGGAAAGCCTGGTGCGCGAACAACGAGCTGGGCGGCTGCATGACTATCTGTCTCGTTTTCGCATCGATATTCCGGATCAGTCGGCGGTTTTCGTGTTTGCCAAGGCGACTCGGTTCGATGACGGGTTGAAAAGCGTCTTTCTATCCGTGTTCGGCGGCGACGGTTTTGCCTGGTCAAGAATGCCGACGCTCCATGTCGTCAAACGCATGACTTGGCAATCACGGGGACACACGATCGCCGATTACGTTCTCTACAGGGTTCGTTGATTACCTGAGCGGCGTGGCCTTGTGATGACGAATGAAAGCCGTTTTAATCCCGGATCATTTCCCTTACCAAGCCGATGGTCGGCGCGATGGGCACGAAAACGACCGCAACCGATATTTTTCCGTTCGTTCTATTGGGATTGGCCGTACCCGCATTGGTGTTCGGCCGCACCGTCATGGCCGTACTGGTGGGCGTATTTTTCCTGTCCGTCGCATTGTCGGGTCCGTTGCGGAGCGCCTTTCTGGAAGGTCTGCGCCGGCCTACCGGAACGGCGGTGTTTTATCTGGTCGCCCTCATGTTCGTCTGCTGGCTTCCTGGCTTGCGGGAATCGCGTGACCTTATCGATTCGGGTCAGGTCTTCCTGCGAACGGCCCTGATTTTTGCCCTGTTCATGCCGTTTCTCACCCTGTTGCAGCTCGACAGGACTCTTCATGAGGTCGTTCTGAAGGCCATGATGGCGTCGGCCGTGGTGTTCTTAGCCTATGCGCTCTTCGCCATCCTGGTGACGCCACAAATCTACTGGGGGCTTCGTCTGCATGGATGGGACAATATCTCCCCCGCATTCAAGCCGCTTAAGGCCTATTCAGCGCTGGCGGTGTTGATCGTACCGATCTCATTGTGGAGCGTCGTTCGGTTCACAGGTTTGTGGCGGGTGACGGCCGTATTGGCGGCAGTCGGGTTTCTGGCTCTTGTGTGGTTGACAACCAATCGCGCGGCCTTGGCCGGATTGGTCAGCGCGGCAGTGTTCGTCGCCGCCCTCAGCAGCGGCCGAATGCCAGTGAAATACCGTGTCGTGATGGCGCTCTCCGCGGTCGGCGTAATCGCGGCCGTATCCTATTGGCTGTTCCAAGACCGGGCGCCGATAAAAGTGCCGGAAGGGGATTGGCTTTTCCCGACCTGGCTGATCGACTTCGAGCGCCAAGCCATGTGGAGTCACGTTTGGAAAATCGCTTGGGAATTCCCTTTGTTTGGTGTCGGTATCAACACCATCAACCTGACACCTGGTGCTGATGTCGTCATTCCGGGGACCAATGACACGCACATCGTTCCGAGCCATCCGCACAACTGGGTGGTCGAGATGTTTGCGGAAACCGGTCTCTTCGGTTTGCTGAGTTTGTGTAGTGTGCTCCTGTTTGCCGCGATCCGGATGGTCCGAGGATTTCTTTCTGACCGCAATCCTGCCTGGTTGGCGGCCCTTGCCGCCCTGACCGGATACTGGACGTCCGGTCTTTTCAATTTCTCCGTCTGGGCCGCCTGGTGGCAGATATCGTTGCTGATCATGATGACCGTTGCATTGACCGAAGTCGTCCGCCGTCCGGACCGGGGTGTCGGGCGGTAAACGACGAAGCGCTGAAGTGTGTATCTCGGTGGTTGCCGAAAAACGCCGTCCGCGTTAGTTTCCGCAGCTTTTTTGCGAATTTCCCAGCGGAGGCGAAAATGACGGCGATATACGGATATCCTCACGAAGGCTATTTCACGGGGTCGCTCCGTGATATCGATCCCGAGGTCCATGCCGCCGTGACCGGCGAGACGGGTCGGCAAAAAGACGGTATCGAGCTGATCGCCTCCGAGAATATCGTCAGCCGCGCCTGTCTCGAGGCCTTGGGTGCGCCCATCGTCAACAAGACGGTCGAGGGGTATCCGGGGCGTCGCTACTACGGCGGCGTCGAATACGCCGATGTCGTCGAAAGCCTAGCCATCGAGCGGGCCAAGGAACTCTTCGGATGTGCCTATGCCAACGTGCAACCCCATTCCGGCAGCCAAGCCAACCAGGCGGTCTATCTGGCCTTGCTGAAACCGGGCGACACGGTCTTGAGCATGGCGCTCGCGTCGGGCGGTCATCTCAGCCACGGCGCCAAGCCGAACCTGACGGGCAAATGGATGAACGTCGTCCAGTACGGTGTCGCCGAGAACGACGGCCGGATCGACATGGGCGAGGTCGAGGCGCTGGCCCGGGAACACCGGCCGAAACTGATCATTTGCGGCGGTTCCGCCTATCCCCGGGCCATCGATTTCGAAGGGTTCCGGAAGGTTGCCGATGCCGCTGGCGCGTTCCTGCTCGCCGATATCGCCCATTTCGCCGGGCTCGTCGCCGGCGGTGTCCATCCGCATCCGCTGCCGCATGCCCATGTGGTGACGGCAACCACCTACAAGAATCTTCGAGGCGCCCGCGGCGGACTGATCCTCACCAACGACGGCGATCTCGCCAAGAAGATCGATTCCGCCGTGTTTCCCGGCGTCCAGGGCAGTTCCATCCTCAACGCCATCGCCGCCAAGGCGGTCTGCCTGGGCGAGGCCCTCAGGCCCGAATTCAAGACCTATGCCGAAGCGGTGCTGGCCAACGCGCGGATGCTGGCCGCGACCTTGGCCGCACGCGGCCTCGACATCGTCGCCGATGGCACCGACACACCGCTGCTGGTCGCCGATCTCAGGAGCTGCGGCCTGACCGGCAATGTCGCCTCCGACAGCCTCGAGCGGGCCGGGTTGACCTGCAACAAGAACGCTGTACCCGGAGACCCGCAACCGCCGACGGTGACCTCGGGCCTGCGTTTCGGTGTTTCCGCGGGTACCACGCGCGGCTTCGGTGTCGAAGAGTTCAGCAGGATCGGCCATTGGATCGCCGACGTTCTCGACGGTCTGGCGGCCGACGGCGAAGCGGGCAACGAAACGGTCGAGCGCCGCGTCCATGGCGACGTCCTCGCAATGTGCGCCGCTTTCCCGATCTACACGACGTAGGCGAAAGGGTCGGTTCGTCGTGACGTCGTCATCAGCGCGGATCCGAAAGCACTCGCTGCGCATCGCCGGTCACCTGACCAGCGTCTCCATGGAAGATGCCTTCTGGCTGGCGTTCAAGGAGATCGCCGAGCGCCGGGGGATGTCGGTCAATGCGCTTGCCGCGGAAATCGACCGGACCCGCGAAGGCAACCTGTCGAGCGCCATCCGCGTGTTCGTTCTCGAGGCGCTTTCGCGGTCGGGTCCTACTTGAGCAGGCCCTTCAGCAACTGATCGAGGGGGTCGGCTTTCGGCTGTTTGGTGGTCGATCGCGGCGGCGGCGGCGTATCCCCTTGCGCCGGCGGCGGCGTATCGCCCCCGGTCGTCGTCTGCTGTGACTTGCCGCCGCCGAGGATGTTCTTGAGGACCCCGCCGACGCCCTTCGGCGCCTTGTCGAGAAGAATATCGGCGCCGGGAACCGGCACGCTGGAGCCCAAAAGGGCACCGGTATCGACCTTGACGTTCGGCGCATCCAGCGGGCCCGACAGGGAAAACGGAACGGCATTCCGTGATTCGCGGATCTTCGCTTTGAGAATGCTCGTGAGCACGTTTTGTGCGAGTTCGACTTCTCCGTTGACGTCGAGGTGCCAATTGGGGAGATCGACGGTGGCTGCAGCGGTACCATTGCCGACGCCCGATACCAGACGAATGTCCTGCGAGCGGGCGATCCCCCGCGAAATCTGAAATGTGCCGCTGACATCGGCACTGGTTCCCTTGCGCGATCCACCCAACTGATTGAGCGATGTCAGGAGATCGATGATTCCGGCAAGCGCCGAACCCTCCCCGCCGCTCGACGGATCGATACCCGTCATATTCAAGGCCCCATTGCCGCCCAGGCTGGCGACGAAGTCGGCAACACTTCGGCCCGCCGTCGTGAGATTGACGTTGGTCGTGAGTTTTCCGGTCGCAATCGCTTTGCCCGCCACCGATTGCGTCGCCTCGGCAATACTGCCGTTGGCCAGTTTGGCGACCAGTGATACCCGATTTGTCGCGCCGGCGCTGACCAGACCCGTAGCGTTCAATTGCCCGTCGAAGACCTTGCCGGTGAATTTCTCGAGGGACAGGACGCCGTCTCTCAAACCGGCTTTGATGTCGGCCTTTTCGACGAGATATTTGTCGTAGGTGATGACCGGTGCCAGCAGCGTCACATCAGCGTCAACGGTCTTCAAGGCCGATAGATCGATGGGATCGGCCGGCCAGCGTCCGCGGGTGGCGATGAGCGTCGGGCGCCGCCGGTTGTCGTTGGCCGCATGGGGGGTGCCATGGGGCAGGGACCAGGCAGCCGTGCGGCGAACGAGGCCGGCCCATCGCGGCCAGTCGGCGCCGGCCTTTTTGGCCGCCGGCAGGAAAGGATCGACGGCGATCGGCCCGGTTTTGAGGTCCGCCGTGATGACCGGTTTCGGCCACTTCAGATTGGCCGAAAGGGCGCCGTTCACGGTCAGCGTGCCGATCTTGGCTTGAAGGCCCGAGAGGTTCAGGAGGTCGGTCCCGCCCTTGACCCGGGCGCTGAAATCGACGGCTCCGATCTTGCCCGACGGCCTGTAATCCGAACCGGCCAATCTCAGCAGCCGCGCGAAGTCGCCGTGGCGGAGACGCAGGTTCAGGTCCGCCATGTCGCCGACCGGCAGGACGTTGATGGTGCCTTTGGCCGTGACCGTGGCACCGCCGCCCTTGACCGTGTAATCGACTTTCGGGGCCAGAAGCGGCCCATCGAGCGTGCCGGAGACGGAGACGGCGCCGACCTTGCGCATGTCGATGGGCGGTTTGACCTCGGCCAGACGGAACAGGGGCGCCACGTTCTTGCTCTTGAAATCGACCTTCAAGCCCTTGGCCCGGGGCACGCCGCCCAGGTTCTCGATGGCGCCCTTGATGGCCGCCGAGGCGCCGGCGACCTTTCCGACGCTCAGGTTGCGGAGCGTCAGGCCGCCGTTGTAGAGGGTCGCGTCGACAGCGACGCTTTTGACCTGCTCACCCTGGTAAACGAGGGTCTTGATGCGTGATTTGACGTTGGCGTCGAATTGGGTCAGGGCGCCGAGGACCGCAAACGGGTTTGCCGCTGTCTTCTCGGCCTTGTTGCCGGCCTTGGTCGAGGCTCCGGCGTTGTCAGCCGATTTCCCGCTCGTTGCCGGCTTGCTGGCTCGTGGTTTGGCGGCGGCCTTCGGCATGTAGGCGTCGATGTTGATGCGGTCGAGGACCAGGCTGGCGCCGAACGACGGGCGCTTACGCAAGGCTACGGTGACGGCACCTGTGAGGCGTGAGCTGTCGAACTGCAGATCGAGTCCCGACACCTGGATTTGCTTGGGTGTCGCCGTGACCTTGCTGGCGATGCGCATCTTGCGCAGCCGGTCGGCGGGAACCCCGGCGATATCCGTGCCGAGCCATTTCATGACGCCGCGCAGGTCGTTGATGGTGGTTTCGATTTCCCCACCGAACTTGGGTGTGCCGTCTTTCAGGGACACCGTTCCGAACACGGCCATGTCGGACCCGCCCGGGAACTGCGCCGACACCTGGGAGATGGTCACCTCGCCGTCACCCAGTTCGGCATTGACCAACAGGTCGCGGATCAGCCCGCCGCGGTAGGCGACGGCATCGGCAGAAAGGATCAGGGATCCGGAAAGGTTGGCGGGCAAGGCCATCGCCCCAGTCTTGTCAGCGGCGCCCTTGCCGGCCGCCTTGGCCGTGCTGCCACCGGCCGGATTGCTCTCCGCCTTTCCGGTGGCGGGTGCTGCCGGCGGCGTCGGGACGGCCGTCTTTTCGAGCCATTTGTCGAGGTCGATGCTCTTGATCGACAGCCTGACGGCCGTATCGATCGTATCGCCGAGATCGACAGCGATATCGCCACTGGCCTGCGTGCCGTTCATGGCCAGCTTGAAGTCCTTCATCTCGGCACCCTTGGCCGACGCCGTCAAGGCGCCCGACAAGCCGAAGGATTGGGCCATTATGCCGGGCAGACCGTCGACGCCGTCCAGCGCCAGCAAGGCGGCGAGATTGCCGCTGTCGAATTTGACGTTGCCCTTGAACCGCGGCTGGTCGTCCAGTCCGATGACGGTGCCATTGCTCTGCAGGGCCGTCCCGCCGGGTTCGACCTTGATCGCCGCGTTGAACGGAAACGACCGCCCCTGCATCACCTCGCCCGTCGACAAATCGAATTCGAGCGGAATGTTGCGTGCCGTGAGCGCTCCGGTGGTGCGGAACGGACCCTGGAGGGAGGCCGCCTCGACGCGGGCGTTGATGGCATCGACCCGCTCGCTGACGCCGCCGACCGCATCGCGGTAGACCAGGGTGCCGCCGACGATCGTGAAGTCGTCGAGCACGACGCTGGGTTCCGCCGTCGACGCTGCCGGTCCGCCGCCGCCGGCCGATTGACCGCTGTCGCCGTCTTTGTCTTCGGCGGCCGGGCCGAACACCCAGTTCTTGCGCCCGTCGGCCAGGACTTCGAGATTGATCACCGGCTCCACCAGTTTGACGGTTTCGACCTTGACCTGGCCGCCGAGTAAGGGGGCCAGCGCGATGCGCACCTCGACCGACTTCAGGCGGACCATTTCGGTTGTTCCGGCACCCGGCAGATTGGAGAGCGACACGTCGGTGGCGCTGACCGCCGGCGCCGGCAGGACGGCGATCCTGATGTCGCCGTTGATGACCAGGTCGCGTCCGGTGAGATTTTTGACCTGACCCGCGATGTCCGCCTTGTAGTCGTTCCTGTCAATGAAACTGGGGCCGACGAGGACGGCGGCGATCAACAGAACCAGGATACTGGCGATAGCCGCAAGAACCTTACCCAACGTCGCTCTCCATTGCCGCGAGAAACTAAAACGGGCCGTCGGCCAGTCTTCGACGCCGACGCCACCGAGGGGCGAAGTTTAGTCGCTCACCGGTCCGACGACAACACCAGCACGGCGCGGAAATCGTTGACGTTGGTGAAGGTCGGGCCGGTGACCACCAATCCGCCGGCATCTTCGAAGTAGCCGTAGGAATCGTTGTTTGCGAGAAGCGCCGTTGCGTCCATGCCGAGGGTCCGTGCGCGCTCGATGGTGCCGGGCGAAACGAGGCCGCCGGCGTTGTCGCGGCTGCCGTCGGTCCCGTCCGTATCCACGGCCAGTCCCCAGATCCCGTCCCGCCCGTCGAGGGCGATGGACAGCGCCAGGGCATATTCGGTGTTGGGGCCGCCGTCGCCGGTGCCGCGAATGGTCACCGTCGTCTCGCCGCCCGACAGGAGAACGGCCGGCGCCTGGGCCGGGCCGTCGCCGTCCTGGATACGCCGCGCCAGGGCCGCGTGTTCCTCGGCGACGGCGCGCGATTCCCCTTCCAGGGCGTCGCCCAGGATGACCGGCGTGACGCCGGCCGACCGGGCGGCCTCGGCGGCCGCCTCGAGGCTGGCCTTCGGGCGCGCCACCAAGGTTTCGATGGCACCGGCGAACACCGGATCGCCGGGTTTCGGTGTTTCCTCGGCGGCCTCGTCGAGAAACCGGCGCGCCGCGTCGCCGGGATCGATGCCGTATTTTTCGATGACGGCGCGGGCCTCGGCGAAGGTCGTGGTGTCCGGCACGGTCGGTCCGGACCCGATGACCGCCGGGTCGTCGACGGGCACGTCGGAGATCATCAGGGTGACCAGGGACGCCGGCGCGATGGCCCGGGCCAGGCGCCCGCCCTTGATGGCCGACAGGTGTTTGCGTACGCAATTCATCTCGGAGATCGTCGCACCCGATTGCAGGAGCGCCCGGTTGACGGCCTGTTTGTCCTCCAATGTCAGTCCCGGCGCCGGCATGGTCAGCAGCGACGAGGCGCCGCCGGACATGAGGGCCAGGCAGAGGTCGTCGGGCCCGAGATCATGGGCCATCTCGACCATGCGTTCGGTCGCCTCCAGGCCGGCCCGGTCCGGGACCGGGTGGGCGGCCTCGACGATTTCGATGTGATCACAACCGACGGCATATCCGTAGCGGGTGACGATCAGGCCGGAGATCTCGCCCTGCCAGTTGTCCTCGACGGCGCGCGCCATGGCCGCCGAGGCCTTGCCGCCGCCGAGGACGACGGTGCGCCCTTCAGGCGGGTCGGGAAGGTGCGGAGGCACGCATTGGATCGGATCGGCGGCGGCGATCGCCGCATCCATGAGGTCGTTGAGGAAGGCCCGAGGGTCGGTCGTATGAGGGTCGTTCATTCGTGCGGTTTATGCCGTGTTCGGGTCGGCCGGGCGGCGGTCACACGCGGACGATCTTGCCCGGGTTCATGATGTTGTCGGGATCGAGTGCCGTTTTCAAGGTGCGCATGACGCTGACCGCGTCGCCGTGTTCGGCGACCAGGAATTCCATCTTGCCGTATCCGACGCCGTGTTCGCCGGAGCAGGTTCCGTCCATGGACAGTGCCCGCATGACCATGCGCTCGTTGAGTTCCTTGGCGCGCTGCATCTCATCGGCGTCGTCCGGGTCGATGAGCAGAACCAGGTGGAAATTGCCGTCGCCGACGTGGCCGACGATGGGCGCGATCAGACCGGACCCGTCGATGTCGCGGCGCGTCTCCAGGATGCACTCGGCGAGGCGGGAGATGGGGACGCAAACGTCGGTGGCGATGCCCTTGCCGCCGGGACGTAAGGCCAGGGCCGCGTAATAGGCGTCGTGGCGGGCCTGCCACAGGCGGCTGCGGTCTTCCGGCTGGGTCGCCCAGGAGAACTCGTGGGCGCCGAATTCGGAGGCGATCTCGCCGACCAGTTTCGACTGTTCCTCGACACCGGCGTCCGATCCGTGAAACTCGAAGAACAGCGTCGGCGCCACCGGATAGTCGAAGCCGGCATAGGCGTTGATGGCATCCATCTGGACTTCGTCGAGAAGCTCGATGCGGGCCACCGGGATGCCGCATTGGATGGTCGCGATGACCGTGTTGACCGCCGATTCCAGGTCCGGGAACGGGCATACGGCCGACGCGATCGACTCGGGGATGCCGTATAGCCTGAGCGTGATCTCGGTGATGACGCCCAGCGTTCCCTCGGAGCCGACGAACAGCCGGGTCAGATCGTAGCCCGCCGACGACTTGCGGGCGCGGCGGCTGGTCCGGATGATGCGGCCGTCGGCCATGACCACGGTCAGCGACAGCACGTTCTCGCGCATGGTGCCGTAGCGCACCGCATTGGTGCCGGACGCGCGGGTCGCCGTCATGCCGCCGAGGCTGGCGTCGGCGCCCGGATCGATGGGGAAGAAGAGCCCGGTATCGCGCAGGTATTCGTTGAGGTGCTTGCGGGTCACGCCGGCCTGCACGGTGACGTCCATGTCCTCCGTGTTGACGGCGAGGATCTCGTCCATCTGCGAGACGTCGATGCAGACCCCGCCCTTAAGGGCCGCCACGTGGCCTTCCAGCGAGGTCCCGGTTCCGTAGGGAATGACCGGGATCTTGTGGGCGGCGCAGAGCGTCACGATGTCGCTGACTTCCTGGGTCGAGCGGGCGAAGACGACGGCGCCGGGCGGCACCGGCGTGTGATAACTCTCGTCCTTGCCGTGCTGCATGCACACAGCGTCGGCCGTCGACAGCCGTTGTTCGACGATGGCGCGGAGCGCATCGAGGAACTCGTCACTGAGTGTGACTGCTTCCAGTTTCATCGCTGATTTCCCTTGGTCCCCTCGGGCCGAGACTGTACTCCAGCCGGCCCCGGTGACCCAGCGTTTTCAACGGTCTCGACGGGAAAAGGTGTATGCATATCCCACCAAATATGGCCAGTTTCGCGCCTCGCGCGAAAAGCGAACCGGCCTAAATCGCCTTGCCCCGCAATTCCCGCCTAATCTCCTCGACCCGCTGGCGGGCGCCTGTCAGATGCGGATGGATGGCCAGCGCCCGGTCCCACGCCTCGAGCGCCGCGTCCCGGTCGCCCATGGTTTCGAGGATCAGGCCGAGGCCGGAGAGCGCCCCGAAGTGACGGGGCTCGAGCGCCAGGGTCCGCTCGATGTCACCCATCGACCGGTCGTAATCGCCCAAGAGGTAGAAGACCGTGGCCCGCTTGTTCCAGCCTTCGGCATAGTCCGGCTGGGTGCCGACGATCTTGTCGAACCATTCCAGCGATTCCGCGTAGGCGCCGGCGTTCATGGCCGCCATGCCGAGCGCCAGGTGGCCTTCGACCTCGCCGTTATCGGGCCGCAGCCAGATGCGCCAGATGGCGTGTTCGACGGCGCGCGCTTCCGCCGCGTCGTCCGTCGCCTTCAGGCGTTCGAACAGGATGTCGAGTTTGGGGTTCGACTGGTCGGCCACGACCGACCCGCCGGTCATGGCGACCGCGAGCAAAAGCGCAGCGAGAACCCGAAACAACCCACCCATGACGTCATTCTATCGGACCACCGGCCCGACGGCCAAATCACGGATTGGAGAGCGCCCGCCGTCGCACCTGCCGATCCCACCGGGGTCAACGGCCCGCCGCGGGCGACGGCGGGCCGGGGCGGCAGTGGGGCGGGGCCGACAGCGTGCCAGAGGCGTCAGTGGGCCGGGGGCGAAAGCGTGCCAGAGGCGTCAGTGGGCCGGGGGCGACAGCGGGGCTTGCAATCGCCCGCCAAATGGATATAACGTGTCCGTCCGGCGAAGGACGTTGATCAGACGGGATGAAGGAACTCGTTGGTTTCGATGGCGTGAAGGGCCTCTTTGAGAGACAGGCCTTGATGGACGCGGAACCATTGGCCGGTGTGGCGATGCCATTGCACATCGAAGCGGTCACTGCCGATCCAGTCGATGCGGACGAAGGGAGCGTCAAACTCCTCGCCGAGG
>Ga0209680_1000486_pt1 | contig 11060 bp, 6 predicted proteins | sample WorMetLIZISLAND1_FD_187413 | JGI IMG/M metagenome (GOLD analysis project Ga0209680, IMG submission 187413) | Marine gutless worms symbiont microbial communities from Max Planck institute for Marine Microbiology, Germany - Olavius loisae LIZARD... ... | reverse complement strand
TTTGTATGTTAATAAGGGATGAATTCTGCATCATATGAGCTATTTTTAGCTTTGTCATAAGTATGTTTACGTTGAACCTTAATTCTACCGGCCTAAATTCTGTAAACTTATCACATTTTCCCCATTTGCAGGAATAATGGAGAACTCGCCACGTTTGCTACTGACCACCCAGACTGGCTTAGTACCATTTTCGGCTTTTCATGAATTTCCTCCCGGTTCATTGTCTTCACTGTTGAGACTATTATTTAGGAGTCACAATGTATGATTTTCAGTGTTCTTCATGTATATGCCTCCTCATGCCAGTCACTGTTTGGAAATAAAAGAAATTTTGAATGGCGGCCCTTGATCGGTCCATTGTTGTGAAGCAAATAGGCTGCTCATTAAATTCTGATATCTTTGGTAACACATGTTTTCAGTTGATATCCTGTGCAGTCTTAGTGTAGGCAGTGTTTTTCTCACATTTGTTTTGTTAGTCTGCAGACATGTCTAAACGAAAAAGATGTCGTCCGGAAGATGTTGCAAGAAAATTTATTCAGAATAAGTGTGATCCAGAGTGGATTGCTGAACGATTTATTGATCCATTTATTGGTAATTGTAAAGTGCATTTATATATTGATTATGAGAAGTGAGAATAAACAGTGCATGTATTGTACTTAGAAAGTGTCCAGTGTATAGTAACATATGATTTGGTAGATTAAATCATTGAAGTTATTTCTACCTGTGTCAAATGAAGAATCCTTGGCATTCCTCTGTCTAACTGCTAAGTGAGTTTTTAGCTGCATGTGTTGTCCATCTGTTTGTTACATGCTGACATTGTGTCAGAACGACTGTACTTAGAACGACACAGTAAGATAGCCCATTGTATCTATTTTTACATCACAAAAGTTTCATCTACATATTTCCAAGGTTCGCTCCTAAGGAGGTCATTAAATTATGCAGGGTATGTCCCCGGGCATGTTTTTTACTTAAAAGTTTCCACAACTCTAGAACTGGACTAGATATGATCGAGAATAGAAAATTGTGTGTTAGTCCTCTTGCTTAACTAAAAAATCGTGTATATTGTGGATAAAAGCATCAAAGTTTGCAGCTGAGTAATGTAATGCATTGTAAGTTATTTTAGATATGGTGGCAAAATATTCTGTACAGAATAACCACATGAAGTTGATCCAAATTTCGACTGAATTTAGGAGCACTTGGGCTACTATTTTCCCAATTAACCTTCCCAGTGGGCGTCTCAGCAGTATACACATCGGACAACTGTTTGTAAACAGCGCGATGTAAAATTGTAGATGTTTTTATTATTGTCTATTTTCGGACTCTTTCATAATGGCAAGTAGTTTTGCTCGTGGCAATGCGTCAGATTTATTGTCAGTTGCATGCAGTGAGTGTGATTTGAATTGGGATTATGTTTAGTACGTCAGACTAACACGGAAAAAAATGCAGTGCCCGGCTGATTCAAAACGCTATGATCAGGGTTTGGATTTGGGGTCAGGTGGGATGGGATATGGGGAGGTCCCCCTTCCTACTGGGGGTGGAGTCCGGGGAGGCACAGTGCCCTCTCCCCAGAAAATTTTTAATTTTAGGGTCTCAAAATGCGTATTTTGGTGCATTTTCTGGCCCTTCTGAGTGCTCAATTACTTCTGCACTGTAATATGTCAGGTCCAGACCTCGAGTTTGGGGGACCATAGCCCCTTGGCTATATACAGGATTAGCCTCCGGGTGGGTCTATAATTTTACATCCACAAATGTGCACATGATTGCGTTAAATACTATATTTTCTACCATTATCTACTACTGCAATGAAATAAATATTGTATGTATTATCCAACTTTAGCCCCCGATATCACCGATATCTGATAAAGGTAAAAAAAAGGTAAAGAACATCGATTTGTATAGCGCGTCTCGTGTAGAAGACACCTCTAACGCGCATATCGTCACTGAAACTGAGCCGCATGCAGGCCGTTTTTAGGTCACCACACAGCCTGCAAACACAGCCTGCGCAGTGGCCCAGCACCCAGCCGCCGGCAGCGCCAGCCAGCTAGTATAGTCTCCACCTTCGTAATCCATCGTTAATGGATTACTACTCATTTAACCGACCCCGGAGAGATGGCTGGCTGAGTTGGCCATGTTGGCTGACTGATAGCGGACGCTTTACCCACAAAGTGGTCACACGGCCGGCCATCAGTCTAGCACAGGATAGGGAAAGTTCACCGGCCAGGACCGGCGGTCTAACCACTATGCTACGCCACCAACTATCTGATCTTAGATATTTAGATCGGTCTTTCACTAGCATCCATTCTACTTGTTAAATTTTTTGGCCAGTACTGTTTTGAAACTAAGTGCAGTACTGCCATAATTCATTGGTTGTTTCTGTAGTCTAAAAGCACTGATCACAAAAACTCTAGCAGCAGGCATCATCGCTGCAAATAAATAGCGGTATAGACTGGTCTGTTTTCTTGGAAAACTTCATGATGAGTAACACTGAGCCAGTGTGAGGACATGTAAATTGATTTCTGTCTTGGCACAGTAAATGACTATGTTGTAATATAGGGAGTGCTAATACACAGATGCTGCATGTTGCGTAATTGCTTTAGCCTTTCACTGCCATCTGTTCCACATAGCCACTGTACCTTTATGCAGAGAACTGATATATCATTGTCTTGAACTTGGCCCTTCACCGCAGCAAGGCGCGTGCCAACCGTCCAACACAATGTTTTGTGGCTCTGACTGAGTATAGAACTTTCCAGACCAACTAGCATTTTGCACTGTTTACTGTAGTGATGAACTGATACCATGTAATGTCAAGATGTGGCCTCAGTGGTAAGAGGCCACATGTTGCATTTGGCCTGAAATTAACACAAGTCTGTTATCTGAAGATGTCATATATTTTAGGACGTGGAGTGTTTGCCACTGAGAAGATTGAGGCACAGCAGTTTATTGTTGAATACTGTGGAGTCTTAATCAGCGATGATGAAGGCCAAAAGCGAGAAAATATTCAGCAAACTGGATTTCGATATTTTTTTTCTCATCGTGGCAAAAAATATTGGTTTGTATAAGTGGAGTTATTGTTGTTGTTTACTGCAGGATGACCATACTGTCACTGCCAGCATGAGTCAGTGCTGAGTCTTTTATTTGTATACCCAGTGCACAATCCTCTTATGAAGAGGATATGTGCACTAACCCTAACCCTACTGTATTATTTAACAATGGCAGCTTTACGCCAAGGATTTCTCAAAGACATGACCTGGTACATTCCAGCCACCGTGAGCTGTTCTAATGGCTGTATCTCTTCATATATGATGCTTCCATTACTGTAACCAAACATGCAGGTATATGCCACGCCTGCTATATCGGGATTTGACACACTAGTGACAATATCTCAGGACAGTGGTCCGATGGCTCAACAGCTACCATGATAGGCGGCCACTTTAGCTACCCTATTTCTCCATACTGGAAGCAGGAAAATAGCTCAATGAATACAAGACAATCAGAGATCGCAGAAATCCTCCCAGAGATGGCAATGTGTTGTTGACCTTTTTGGTTCCCTGACCTTTGACCGAGACCCCTGAAAATTAAATTTAAGTCAGTTCTTCCATGGCCCGAGATCTAGGTGTGTTAAAAATTTTTTGTCAAAATCCGTTTAGCAGTTATGACGTAATCTTGCTAACAGACATACCAGTACACAGGCAAATAAATGCATGTGATCACGTATCATCCTTGGCTGATGTAACAAGTGGACTTGACTGTGTAAACTCATAGTAAGTACGGTATGTAATCTAAGAGATCAAGTGTGTGTGTGTGTGCGTGCGTGCGTGCATGTCAATTTTAGTTGCTTTTGCGCCTGTCACACTGACAGTGAACCGCCTCAGTATTTAGCCTCTGGATGTCAGTTTTAGAGGACACAGGCAAACCTTTACTGCTTGCGAAATTAATCTCCAGAGAATCTGGTGCATCTAAGACTGCGTGTTGAACCCATGCTTTTCACATCAGCTTCTTATGCACTATAGCGCCTCTGTAGCTTTGCGTATGGCGCTATATAAATGTCAATATTATTATTATTATAATACTACATTAGTATTTGAACCAATGAGCCCATCTATATAAGTAGAGTATGATGGCACTATGTAACACGTGTTTACAGTGAATGGCTCATCACAGGAGTGTGCTGTGCAAAAATGGCCAGTAAATTTCCCAATTACTTTGTTTGCAGCATCGATGCAACAGAGGAGACGCCTAACTTGGGCCGATTGGTGAACCATGGTGCAAAGCGTCAACGAAATTCGTTGATGAAAGTGATTGAAGATAATGGTCCTCATCTGTGTTTGTTTGCATCAAAAGAGATTGAAATTGGTGAACAAATAACCTACGATTATGGCGTTGATGTGCCTTGGGAGAAGCAGGTAAAGTCAATAATATAATTTATTGGCTAGCATTTACATTTGAGATGTGACCTATTCCTTACCAGTGTGAATGTGTGTGTGCGTGTGTCTATGTGTTTGGTATGTTGCAAGTTATACAACAATGGCTAGCAGGTTGAGATTTGAGCTGGTGTTTGGAGTACGTAAAGTTCACCAACTAGACTTTCACTATGTGATGACATAGTAACATGCTGCGTGAAGTTTCTGGAAGATATGTAGTAGTAGTAGCCACATTGCTGTGGTCTTATTGTTAATGTGTGTAAGGATGTATGGTATAACTGGATTGTAATAAATCAGTATACACTACCAGCTTTCAAACTTTGGCCCTATCCATGGCCATCATCTTCATTAATTGTCTATAAACCAAGAAGATTGTTAAGTACCGGTACTCATTAAGGATTTGTGTTATCATTGTTGGCTGTTATTCTACATTATGTGTTTGTATTGTATGTTCACCCATATTACTTTCTTCTTCTTTCTTCTTATGGCGAGTTAGTTTAAGTTTAGCGATGGGTGGATTACAAATTTAATGCACTATCATTGTGGAGGTTAATTTCAAATATCTTAAGTTATCCTGTCTCTACTCGAGGCAGCTCTGAAGCTGATGGTGCCACTTAGCGAATCAAATACCACGTGCTCGCAGGTGTGAATCTGACTTTGTTCAGTCGTGTTCTTCACAATAAAATGGACAGTGTAGTAATGTAGTATTAATGTATGTCTTCAGGATCATAAAGACATGGAACTGTCATCGTGTATGTTGTCGTTAACACTGTTGTTACTGTTTAATTGTTGCTGGTGTGTTAGTTAAGTTACACTGTGTTGATTGCTATTGGTTAGCGAGCGTTAGCTAAGCTACCATTATTATCGCACCGCGTGGATGTCTGTCTGTGTGTTTGTGTGTGTGTCTGTCTGTCTGTGTGTCCGCACGCATGCTGGTTCACCCACTTTTGGTCGGCCGATTTTCATGAAATTTGACAGGTAGCGTCTACATGAGGATTGATCGGTTCCATTATAGTATGAACCCCAGCGTCTCCTAGCGGCAGAACTGTGGACTAAAAATCGACAAAAAACCGTTTGAAATCGGCACTGGTTCACGAACAGAGGGCTCTTGTTCGAAAACGTTACTAGAAATTCCCGACAGCCGTTCGGGGTTAAAAAGTCACACGTGAAGGTCACAATGTAACGTAACATATCCAAGATAGCGGACTGCGGTCATTTTGAAAAATTTCAAATGGCCATATCTCTGCAGTGGGTTGTCCGATCCACCTTATGTTTGATTCTATGGTGGAGTTTTCGAGGTCGACGGATAGAACGGCGCTTCTGCCGGTTCAGCTCGAATCAAAGATGGCGGCCAGCGGCCATTTTGAAAAATTCAAATGGGCATATCTCAGCGATGGGTGATCCGATGTACTTCGTGTTTGGTTCTGGGGTGGGGTTTTCGGGGACGGCAGATCGAACGGCGCTACTTCCGGTCAGATAAAATCCAAGATGGCGGCCGGCGGCCATTTTGAAAATTTTAAATGGCCATATTTTTGCAATGGGTTGTCCGATCTACCTCATGTGGATGGATGGGTTTACGAGGTCGACAGATCGAACGGCGCTATTTTCGGTTCAGCTGAAATCCGGCGGCCATCTTGAAAATTTTAATCGTAACGTACCGTAACGCATCGGCACTAAAGCTGTCATAACTCCTTAGTTTCTACATACTCTTTCAGCTGTGACCAACAGACCTACGAGCGAGCTAACCACATCACGTACCGGCTTGTCAAAATTAAAGTTGCCTTAGATTATCAAATCATATGGTTGATACTATACAGTAGTATTTTTGTTTGTCTGCCCAATCATTGTGGAGGTTAATTTCAAATATCTTAAGTTATCCTGTCTCTACTAAAGGCAGCTCTGAAGCTGATGGCTGTCTGTAAATAATCTTAGAACTGCCATCTGTCAAACCTTATTTCTGCTGCTATAATCTGATCCTTAAGATCAAGCTGTTGATTATGAATGCTTACCTCTGCCAAGGAGGTTATGTTTTTTGCGAGAGTTTGTCTGTTTGTTTGTGTGTCCGTGAACCACATAACTCACAAAGTTGTGGACAGATTTTGATGAAATTTTCAGGAAACATTTGCAATGGGACAAGGAAGAAGTGATCGAAGTTTAGAGGTGATCCAGATCAGCATCTGGATCCAGGATTTTTTAAAATAAATCTTTATCAATGTGAGATAGGGCCATTTTCACCATATCACGTGATGTCAGCAACTGATTACAAGTATAACTTTAGAATGGGACTAAAATGTTGAGTGAGAATCACAATATGCTTGGCGGAGGTCTGTGCTGTTGGAGTGCTTTTCTAGTTTGGTGTACCTTTCATCTCAACAAAATCGATGAGAAAGTACAGTTTATTGTTGTAGCTGGTTTGCATGAACTGGAAAATTTTGTGGATCTTAATGAAAAGAGTTCTGTGTCCGTCGATCCATCCTCACGTTTGTCCATACGTTCACTTTTTTGCCTGATGTTACTCAAACTTGGTGGGTGTGTAGAGGTCGATGAGTGATACACGGCAGTACCAATATCCACCTCACTCTAAGGTCAAGGTCACGATGGTTCTAAATTTGCCAAAATGGCCAAATTTAAGATCTACTCCATTACTAATGTTCTGCAAGAGAAAGTAACTACACCGTGTCTCAAAAAAAAGGACCTCTATACTTTTGCCTATAACTTTGGCAGATATTAACCGATTTTCAAAATTTTTTCACTGTTGAATTCGTTAATGTATTTACAACAAAGTTTTCATTACATTGCTCACCACACCTTAATTGTGTTGCTGCACTACCTTGTGAAATCAAAATTGCTAATTTTGTTATTTTGCAAGCACAATAAATGCAAATGCTGTAATTTTTGGACACGAAAACAAGACTGTTTTTACCCACCTCATATTTATGGATCCTGGCATCAAAATAAATGGTGAGTATATCCGGGACGTGTTGCTGAAACAGGAGAAGCTGCCCGATATCGTGCAATTTCTGGCGATTTCTTCATTTTTCAGCTGGACAGTGCACCCACCGGCCGATACGGCTTGTGAGACGGTCGCATACTGCAGCGATAGGTTCTGTCTTTCATTGCTGCCAATCTGCGACCTCCCAACAGCCCCTGTTTCCTACAAGGTGTGGGATATGATGCAGGACCGTGTTTATTGGGCGAAGGTGCGAGATGTTGGCGATCTGAAGCAGCGTTTGATTGACGTGTGGGACAGTCTGGAGCAAAGCGTCATCGACGACGCGATCGACCAGTGGCGTTCACGACTTCTTGCCCGTGTACATGCAAAAGGGGGACATTTTGAACAGTCTTTCTAACTTGCATTTGAACTTTGTCATAAAATGACAGTTGATTGTCAATAGTGAAGTTGAATTATTGTTTTAATATGAAAATGTCTTTGTTTTCGATAACTATCGTTTCACAAGGTAGTGCAGCAACATATTTAAGGTGTGGTGGGCAACGTAATGAAAACTTTGTTGCAAATACATTAACGAATTCAACAGTGAAAGAATTTTGAAAATCGGTTAATATCTGCCAAAGTTATAGGCAAAAGTATAGAGGTCCCTTTTTGAGACACAGTGTATGCATAATGATAATGTTACTACGAGATAGTGTTACTATCTAAAATTTCTTGGGACATTTTTTATGTGTCTCCTGTCCAGTTTCGTGTTAAATTGAAATTGGTGAACTAAAATCGTCATCTGACGACAAGTTGGAGCGGCCGCTGCTAGTCAACGGTAGATCATGTAGTGGGACGGAATAGAGGCATTAGTAGTCTATCTAGTGACATGCCTTGACACATCGTTTGACATATGTGTGGTGGTGTGACGTGACCGGGACTTAATCAACCACCAGACAGAGCTGATCCATCACTCCCATGGAGAGTATTTTTTAAATAAGTGTTCTTCCAGAAGTTATCCACAAGATAATTTTCAATTTTATTATTATTTGCTGTGTGTAGTTTTTGGCATTACAAGTCTCTCCTGGAACTAGAATGCAGGTCTTAAATCACGAGTAGCAAGCTCTGTGTGGCTGTTTTAATCAAGTTGTTCATTAACAATAATTACTAACATTAACAACTTTGAAGTGATCAGGTTTAGTTTGTACACCATGGTACTTTGCAGTTTAGCTGAAACGAACCTACCATTGAGCAGTATTTTAAAGAGTTACTTTATTCAAGCTCCTTGGCATAGGCATTGACTGGTCACTTTTGTGGTCCATTCATATCTAACATATTATCAAAAAGGCAACTGTTAGGCTGTGCTTCTTAAAGCAACTCAATGGAGCAGGCTTGCTTGGCTGTGATTCACCTCAGTTATATGACCAGTACAGTGTACTTGAAAACTGCTCCAGTCTATCAGCATAGAGGCATTAGCACAGGTACTATGCTGGTGGTTTGATTCATTGGTTTGGATCAGTGGAATTTCTCTATGCCAAGCCTGCTTTGTACCGGTGTTGTGTAGAAATTTTATTTCAGTCAGTATGTAATCTGTCACCCAGATATTGCAATACAGCCTGGCCATCACTCCATGGGTAGGTGCAATGAGTTTTACCAAAATGGTAACGATGCTCTGCAGCTGGGAAGGGCCAGCCCTTTAGCTTTTAATAATAACAGTAGCAGCCCTTTAGCTCCACAATATCAAAACTGTTAATATAGGCTGTTGTTTGTCTTAGAAAGGAAAAGTTAAAGGCCGGCACTATAAATTGTTATTGTGTCTGATTATGGCCGCACGCCAGCATAGCTATGCTGGGTGCAGCCACTTATGAAATGCTGCTGATGTAGGTTTCTTCTTTCTTTCTTTTTTTCAGCGCCTAATCTCCGAGGTCGCTCGGTCGATCGACACCAAATTTTCACACATGTTCGATGGTGACCCTAATTTATAAAATTGTGTCAGAAATTTGGAGGCTCCCTCTCGGAAAAAAATTTGGGGCCCAAAAACACCAAAACATGGGCAAAATTTTGGACCACTTCGCCACTTGATCGCGAATATCTCCAAAACAAAACAAGATATCGACAAACGGCAAACGGCGTTGCAAATCGCAAGCATTCCTACGGACGGGAGCAAAATTTGGTGAACTTTGGTCCACAAACGCCGAAAAATAGGACCGGAGTTTGTGTCAAGGTCATAACCCAATACGTTTCGGGCCCATTATCTCGAAAACGACTGGAGATACAGACTACGTTACAATGGAGCACCCGTAGGAAATGGCACCCGGGGTATCAAATGGTCGCATGCTTGATGACGTCACGTGACCCCAAAAGTTCAAAGTCGTGACCTAGATATATTTGGATGCAAATATCTCGAAAACCGTCAGAGATAGAGGCTCGGTTCCAATTGACAACCAATAAGAAATGTTATATGGCGAATCAAATGGTCACGTGGTCGATGACGTCACGTGACCTTGAAAGGTCAAGGCCGTGACCCCAATATGTTTGGGGCCAATTATCTCGAAAACGGTTGGAGATACAGACTCGGTTACAATGGAGCACCTATAGGAAACGGCACCTGGGGTATCAAATGGACACGTGCTCGATGACGTCACGTGACACTAAAAGCTACACAGCGGGCGGCCATCACGCTGGGCTTTGCCACTCATTCTAGTTACTGTTCTGGAACCTTGCTAATTCGCTGGCCTTTTGTTTTGAAGTAAGTAAATAAATAAACTTGTATAGCGCCAAGGTCGTAAAACGTATCAGAGGCGCTAAGACTGATGTTGTTTATTGACATTTTCATATATGGTGAAAGCTGACAATTCCTATGTGTTTTTTTATTAATGCAGTAGTTTACACTGATTGTGTAGCTGCGTGTGACAGACATACACAGGCAAGGACTTGTCTGTCACACACAGCATTTCTGACATTTTTTGTTTGTATATCTCTACTACTATAACAGTATGTGCAAACTTAAATCGCACTCTGTGTCTATGTGTATGTCTGTGTTCTGTGGTTGTATGCAGTATGCTACTGTATATGTTTATGTGTGATTTTAGGTGATGATGCCATTCAATCGCCAGTAGTTGCAGAAACATGCCGGTCAGTGAATAAATTGCGTCCGGTCAAAAAGCGACGTAAACAAACACATAATTGCAGTCAGTCTGTTTCGCAGGCCGTCGATAGTGTTGCCGTTGAGCCGGAACATTCGTGTGTCTCCGATGAGCCAGAACATTTGTCAGTGGAAGTACTTGAGTCACGTCTTGTAGTGTCAGTTGAAGACACCATTCACACAGGCAGTCAGTTAATGTCGCAGGCAGTCAGAAGTGTCACCATCGAGCCAGGTCATTTGTCAATGGAAGTACTTAGTGATGATAACGAGCTACCAGTAGATAATTCTGGAGATTCAGATTATGTGCCTGACACTACAGATATGGACACAGACGATGATGATTTGTCAGTGGAAGTACTGATTTCACGTCATATAGTGTCAGTTGAAGACACTATTGACACAGGCAGTCAGTCTGTTTCGCAGGCCATCGATATTGTCGCCGTTGAGCCGGAACATTTGACAATGGAAGTACTTAAGTCACCTCATGCGGTGACAGTTAACGACATCATTGACACAGGCAGTCAGTCTGTGTGGCAGACAGTCAAAAGTGTCGCCATTGAGCCGG
>Ga0209680_1000484_pt1 | contig 11069 bp, 14 predicted proteins | sample WorMetLIZISLAND1_FD_187413 | JGI IMG/M metagenome (GOLD analysis project Ga0209680, IMG submission 187413) | Marine gutless worms symbiont microbial communities from Max Planck institute for Marine Microbiology, Germany - Olavius loisae LIZARD... ... | reverse complement strand
GTGCTCCATCAAACGATCACGCTTCCAACCACTGAGCCGGCTTCTTCTCGCATACATCCTGCAATCCTAGCCCAAGCATCTCGCTTAGCTAGGACAGCCCCAATAGTTTTTCCGTCTTGTCGACAGGCTCGGGGGCGGACTGATCCACTTCCCTTTCGCCGTTCACTTCCTGCATGAGCGCTCCTCTGAACAGAGAATACCGTGATTGACCGTGACGAGGTAGAAAAAAGTACCACACTGCCCCTGTTTCACAGCCCTTCGACGTAGGTGCGATCACACGCCGGTTTTTATAATACAGCCCGGTTCCATCTGTGCAGGCTGTGGCTAAATCCTGCCGCCTTACGGGACCTTGCGACCGGGACACTTCTCCAAGGTGAAGCCCCAGACTCCTTGATTGTCGGGCAACGGGAGTTCGGGTTCGGTCGTATCATAAGTGATGTAGTCTAGGGTCGAGCCGTCGTTGGACATCTCGTAGAGGTATTCCTTGCCGTCGAAGGAGAATACGAGATGGTGACGGGTGTTGATGGAGTACATGCCCGACGCCAGCACCGGGCCGGCCTCTCCGCGTACCAGGTTTACATTCCGGGTCTCGGATACGGAAAGCCTGGGCTTGTCCTGGTTGCACGGGCGGGTGGTCCACTCGGCCACGATATGGCGCTCGATGCCGATGGTGGCGAGCCACATCTCAAGATACTTGCCCGCGGACCAGGCCGCCGTGACCAGAGCCACCGATATGATGACAGTCCGCAAATTCCGTCCCCTTCACAAACCGAACGAATCGAAACATAGCAGGAAAACCCTCCGGGACCGATCCTTCCGGGACCGATCCTTCCGGCGAATCTCCGAGGTTCTCGCGTAGGTCCCAGATCCCGAGCAGGTCTATCGCCGCGACATGTCTCCTCCTGGCTAGTAGGCGCGGTGCCGCCTCGATGACAGAAAGGTCCGGAAACTGATCGCAAAGCAGTCGTCAATCCACATGAGGCGAACTGACGGCTAAGGGGGGATAGCAGCTGTCCTTTCCTCCGGCCCGAAACGTCGCCCTTCCTACCCCTCCGAAACCAACCGCTCATAAAGATGCCACGACGCATGGCCGAGGACGGGGAAGATGACGATCACGCCGAGCAGCATCGGCGGCGCCATCGCCCTCGCCCTTGTCGCGGCCGTGTGGGGCGTACTCGGCATTTTCGTTCTTTAGAGCATCGAACTGTCAGGCCCGGCCCTCACCCCCGCGCAGCCACGTAATTTTCCCGGATCTCCCGCTTCAGGGTCTTGCCGGCGACGTTGCGCGGGAAGGCATCCAAGACGACCACATCGCGGAGGCGCTGGAACTTGGCGCCGACCCGCTCGTTGGTCCATTCCACGAGCGCTTCCGCGTCGATGGCCGCGCCCGCGGCGGCGGTGACGGCGGCGACGGGGATCTCGCCCCATTTGTCGTCGGGGGCGCCGAAGACGGCGACCTCGGTGACATCCGGGTGCTGGATGACGATCTCCTCGATGTCCTTCGGGTAGACGTTGACGCCGCCGGAGATGATCATGTCCTTGATGCGGTCGACCAGGAACAGGAACCCGTCCTCGTCCACGTAGCCGGCATCCCCCGAATGAAGCCAGCCGTCGACGACGGCCTTCTCCGTGAGGTCGGGGCGCTTGTAGTAGCCCGGCATCATCATCGGCCCGCGCCCGCAGATCTCGCCGACCTCGCCCGGTGCGCATTCCCTGCCGTCGTCGTCGATAATCTTCATCTCGTAAAACGCCGTCGGCACGCCGACGGAGCCGGCCTTGCGGATGGCGTCGTGCTTGTCGAGCACGGTCATGAAGCCTTCCGTGAGCCCGTAGAGTTCGTAGAAGCGGCCTGGCAGCAGGTCGTTCAGCATGTGCTTGTGCTCGAGCAGCAGGGGCGCGCCGACGTTCTGGATCATCTCCAGGCTCTCGAGCTTCTCGGGGTCGAAATCGGGGTGGTTGAGGATGGCCGTGATCTGGGAAGGCACCATGATGATGTGGCTGACCTTGGAGCGGTGGATCTCCTCGATGACGGCGGCGGCGTCGAAGGCCTCGTGCAGGATATAGGTGCAGCCCATGAACATCCACGGCATGAAGTCGAGCATGGCGCCGTTGAAGACGATGGAGCCGGCGTGCAGCACCACGCTTTCCGGCGTCATGCGCCAGGAAGACGCGAAGATGGTGCAGTAGTTTGCGCGCACGTAGTGGGTATGGACGATGCCCTTGGGGGCACCGGTGGTGCCGCTCGAATACATGATGTTGTAGACGTCGTCGTCGGTGAGTTTGGCGTCGGGGGGTTCGCCGTCGCCGGCCGCAGCGAAGAGATCATCGAAGGCGGCGAAGCCGTCGGGCCGGGCGCCGCCGCCGGTGATGATCAGGCGCCCGTCGACGATGGCGGGGACGTCTTGGCGGATGTTCTGCAAGACCCCGGTGAAGGCCGAGTCGGCGATGACGGCGACCGAATCGGAGTCGTTGAGCAGCGTCGCCAGGCCGCCTTCCTGCAGCATGGTGCTGGCCGGCACGATGACGATGCCCGTCTTCGCCGCCGCCCAATAGGCGAAAACCAACTCGGCGCAGTTGTTCAAGACGGTGGCGACCTTGTCGCCCTTCTTGATGCCGAGGCCTAAGAGCGCGTTCGACAGCCGGTTAACGGCGGCGTTGAGCTCCGTAAAGGAGAAGCGCCTGTCACCGATGACGAAGGCCGTGTGGTCGGGCCGGTAGCGGGCATGGCGCTGGATGAGGTTTCCGATATCCATGAAAGTCCCCGTTTCTTTTTGTTTTGTTTCCCTCGGATGATCTTGAACGAAATGCCGTTTGCTGCCAACACGGTCGGTGCGGTCTGGTTAGCGGAGAGTCGGCTCGACCATGGACATCCGATACGTGACGGGAACGGACGCCAACCGGTTCCTCAACACCGGCATGCTGGTCGATTCGTTCGCGCGCCATATGCCGGGTGAGACCTTAAGCGTCTGCGACTTCGGGATGACCGAGGGGGAGCGGGCCTTCTGGGACGGCGCCGGTTATCTGCTCCCCGTACCCGATAAGCTGCGCGGCCATGGCTATCCGTGGTCGCGCAAGGCCGGGTTTTTCGACTTCCTCACGGATACGGACTGGGACGCGGTGGTCTGGCTCGACGCCGACATGGTTCTCCTGCAGCCGATCGCGGCGGCGGTTTCCGCGATCGTCGAGGATATGGCCGCAGCCGGGCAGACGGTAGCGGCGTGCGGCGACGTGCCGGCGCGGACCCTGCAGGGGTTCATCGACGAATTCACCGGCCTCGGGGTCGATCTCGCCCCCTTCGAGAGGCTGATCGGCGACCTCGGCAGCGACCGCACGGGCGCTTATCTGAACACCGGTTTTCTGATCGTCCGGCCGAGCCCCTTCATCGAGCGCTGGCGCGACATCGTGCTTCAGCAGGACGAATGGCTGCTCTTTGAGCAGAACACCTTCAATGCCCTGGTCCATGCCGGGCCCGTCGCATTTCGCATTCTCGATGCGGCCCAGTGGAACGTTCACGGCGAAGCCCTGGGCGCGGTCACCGTCAGCGGCGAGCCGATGACGGCGAAAGTGCTGCACGCCACCTCACAGGGCCAGCGCCATCACATCGAGAACGAAATCGAATACCCGATCGGCGAACGGGTCCTACCGGGCTGGATCAAATTGTTCGAACGGGACGACCTCAGGGCCGTGCAGCAGGAACACATCGTCGGCTTCCTCAACCGCCACATCGATGCGATAGACGGCGCCGGCCTGTTGCGCGCACCGCCACGTTAGAGTGGGTGGGTTCAGGCGGCGTTGGCGGAGAAGCGCTTGAGGGCGTCCGGGTCCTCGATCTGGATGCGCCGGCCCTTGGTGTTGACGCCGACGGTGCGCAGTTTCTTCAGGGCCCGCGAAAAGCTCTCGCGCTCCATGCCCAGGTAGGTGGCGATCAGACCCTTCTCGCAGGGCAGCACGATCTCGGTCATGCCGCCCTTGTTGGGCGCGATCTTCCACAGGTAGTTGGCGAGGCGCTCCGTGGTCTGCAGCAGCTGCAGGCGCTCCATGTGTTCGGAGATGTCGTGCAGGTTGCCGGCCACGTGACACAACAGGCGCTGCGGCAGGGCCGGATCGAGGCCGACCAGTTCACCGAAGACATCGAGCGGGATGGTCAAGGTCTGCGAACGGCCGACGGATTTCGCCGTCGAGTAATGGGCGCTGTCCGAGAGCGCCGAGGTGACGCCGAGAACATCGCCGCGTTCGCGAATGCCGAGAACCGCGTGCTTGCCGTTATCGGATCCGCGGTAGAGCTGGATCACGCCTTCGAGCACGAGATAGACCCGGGTGACCGGCTGTCCGGCCTTGAACAGGTATTCGTTTGAAGAGAGCCCGGTTTCCCGACACCGCTCAAGGATGCCGCCAAGACCGGAATTCGAAAGCCCCTGAAACAGTACCGAGGTCTCGATGATCTTGTTCTTTCGACTTTGTTGCACGGCCCTCAACCTACATTGATTGTCATGCGCTGATGGTCGTCTCGAAAACTGCCAGAAAGTTTCGTTGCGACGCTAGACATTCTACACGTCGGCGATTTTCTCTCGTTGACTTAAATCAAGCGGGTTGTGATGCCTGTAGGTTAGAAAGGGCGAACAGGTCGACGGGAGCCGAACGGCATGAACTTGAAGGCCACCCTGCGCCATCTCTACCTCGGTAATGACCCTGTCTCGGAGCGCTTCCGCTACGGGCTGATGGCCTTCGACATCGTGACGATCTGTTTTTTCATCGTCTCATCGATGTTGCCGGAGGCTCGGTGGATCCTGCTTCTCGACGCCGGGATCGGCATCGTCCTGCTCGCCGATTTCTGGGCCCGGTATGTGGTGGCGACCAAGAAATCGCGCTATTTCCTGAACCTGGTCACGCTCGCCGACCTGGTCGTCATCCTGACCCTATTTGCCGCCGCCTTCGTCGAGAACCTGGCTTTCCTGCGGGTCCTCCGGGCGCTCAGATTGATCCGCTCCTATCATGTGCTTCGCGACCTCAGGGACCGGTTCAATTTCTTCAAGCGCAACGAGGAGATCATCCAGAGCATCATCAACCTCGTCGTCTTCGTCTTCGTGATCACGGCCCTGGTCTATGTCGTCCAGGGCCACGACAATCCGGACATCCAGACCTACATGGACGCCCTTTATTTCACCGTCACGACCCTGACGACGACGGGCTTCGGCGACGTCACGCTCAAGGGCAGCGGCGGGCGGCTCCTGGCCGTCATCATCATGGTGTTCGGGGTGGCATTGTTCCTCAGGCTTCTGCAGACCATCTTCCGGCCGGCCAAGGTGCGCTACGAATGTCCCGATTGCGGCCTCAAGCGCCATGACCCGGACGCCGTTCATTGCAAGCACTGCGGACGGACCATCCACATCGAGACCGAAGGCGAGTGAGCCCGCCGAGCTTCTTTCGAAATGCTCTCCGGCGGTGATCACCGTGTCCCCGTGCTTTTGCCTCGGCGGTCTTTGCGATCCGAGCGCCGATTTTGGGTTTTTGCGCAATTCGTGCGATGGTAGCTTTACGCTTTGGCGGCGGTTATTGCGCCGGCAAGGGGGTCACCACTAGGGAGGTCACGTTCGATGCATAGGCTGCGGAAAATTGCCGAGGATGCGACAACGGCAATCAACGGAATTCTTATTTCGCCGTTAACGGACGAACAAGTCAGCAAAGTCGAGGATATCGTCGAGACGGCGGTGATCAAGGCCATGCTCGAAGGGAAACACCGTGCCGTCGACGCCGCCGTAAAATGTTGCGAGGCCGATCAGGATACGGCCCACAAGATCGCGACGGCGATCCGCGAGGAAAACGACGCTCTCATCGCCAACCTGTCGAGTCTGCGCTGAACGAAGCCGGGCGGGCCCGCCGGTCGCCTCGTCAATTCGGTTCGTCTGAAAACCGAAAGCCCCGCAACAACGGCGGGGCTTCCCTCTGTGGGTGCTTCTCGCACCGCTCAACGATATATGTTGAGCCTCAACCTAGCCAAGCGAACTGCTTGTCGGAATGGTCGGGGGTGTCAGTTTCTTAACCTCCTTCCTAGTCTAGGATAGGTCAATTATGGGAGCTCTTTATGGGGCCCGCATTGACGCAGGTCATTGGCCTGACCCCCCGGCAAGGCTCGTATCAACCCTGCGCATACCTCGTTTCGTGTCGCGGGCGTGCCCCGGGGGCGTTTGGCTTCACGATCACCCGGAGCCGCCGTGGTGACGGCGACACGCGGGAACGGTGGCCGCTGCGGCTCCCGGGCTATTCGAACCGCACCTGGTGGGTGAAGGCGGCACCATCCGATACGGTGATCTGTTCGAAGCCGATCATCTTCAGGAGATCAAAGAAGGTCAGCGTTTCCTCCATGCCCAGTTCCCTGAATATGGGTGTCAGCCGGGCGCTCGCCGTTAGCGTGGCGAGATAGGCGCGAACCCGGTAGATCGTATCGAGTCGGCCCGCCGTATTGGAAACGATGATCATTTTTTCCTTCTTCCCGCCCTTCGCGAAAACGGCCACCGGAGACGGATAGGGGCGCTCTGTCAGTTGCTGCGCGATCGCCGTCACGAAGGCGACCCGCTTCTTGACGGTCATTCCGGCCAGGGTGCGTGTCCGCGCCTGGTAGGTCTCGACCCGTTCCGGCGGCGGATAATAGTAGCCGGCGTGGCGATCCCCGGCCGTGGCGTCGAAGGTGGAGAAAAACAGGACGGCGCCGACAAGCGCAGCCAACCGATACCGCGACGTCGAGGCGGTGATCCGTGTTCCGTTTCGCATGAACGTCGACCTTTCGTCGGAAAGCTAACGACCGGCGGCCATTGTTGACCGATGAATAGGGGGGGTCCAGTTCGAAACCGAGGTGGCCGCAGGGTTTCGGATTTTTTTCCCGGTGTGACCGCGGTCACTGAAATTCCGGCGGTTTCCTGGTGTTATGGAGACGATCGAGGCGGCGGATCCCTCCCTCTCTCTCCCAGCTCAGTTCACCGCCGCTTCGGTCAGATCTCTTCCTCCCTGTGAAACTCGCCGGCCCCGCAAGGGGCCGGTCCCTCCTTACCGTTGTCGCGCACTGAAGGAGCGGCCGTCGCAGACCGCCGGTTTCAGGAAAAAGGGCGGAATGTCATTCGGCGGCCTTTTTTGCCTCTGCTTTCGGCACGCTGGTCTTTTTGCCGCCGTTCTTCTTGCCGTTGTTCTTTTTCACCTTGGGAGCCTTGATGATCGAACGCACCGTGCCGAAGGTGTCCGGAACAAACGTCTGATCGGTAAAGGGCGGGCGAATGTACCCTTTGGCTTCCGTCCGTTCCGGGAGCTCGATTGTATCCGGCGTCAGGTCCTGGTAGGGAATCGTCGACAGCAAATGTTCGATGCAGTTGAGCCGCGCCAGCTTCTTGTTGTCGGCATCGACCACATACCAGGGCGCCTGTTTGATGTCGGTGAAGGCGAACATCTCGTCCTTGGCCCGGGAATAGGCTTCCCAACGCGAGCGGGATTCGATGTCCATGGGGCTCAGTTTCCAGCGCTTCAACGGATTGCCGACGCGCGCCTGGAAGCGCCTTTCCTGTTCCTCGTCACTGACCGAGAACCAGTATTTGATAAGGATGATGCCGGAGCGCACGATCATGCGTTCGAACTCGGGACAGGAGCGCAGGAATTCCGTGTGTTCTTCCTCGGTACAGAAATGCATGACCCGTTCGACACCGGCCCGGTTGTACCAGCTGCGGTCAAACAGGACGATTTCGCCGGCCGCCGGCAAGCGTGCCGCATAGCGCTGGAAGTACCACTGGGTCTTTTCACGTTCGGTCGGGGTCCCCAAGGCCTCGACGCGGCAGACGCGCGGATTGAGGCGCTCGATGATTCGTTTGATGACGCCGCCTTTGCCGGCCGCATCGCGGCCTTCGAAGATGACCACGACCTTGAGGCCTTTGTACTTCACCCATTCCTGAAGTTTGACCAATTCGACCTGAAGGGACGCGAGCTCTTTTTCGTATAGCTCGTTGTTGATTTTCCGGCGCTTTTTCTTTTCGGTATGGCCCTCTTGGACCACGGCCTTTTTGATGGCCTCGCGTTCTTTCTTCAGCCGCGATTTCTTCTCCCGCGTGCCCATAATTGAGTCCTCCTGGATCGCTGATTTTCAGTTCGGGGAATGTTACTAAAAAAAATGGGGACTTGCCGCAAAATTGTAACATTTCTCTGTGAACAATTATCAAAGGTGGTCGGCGCTATTCGGATCAGGCCCCCCGGATCCGTAAATCCGGCAGATCGACAATCTCCGAAATGTCGTCGAGCCGGTCGATGTCGCGCTGGGCGAGACGGGTGCCGGCGGCCATCAGTAAATGCCCTTCTGGCGTCAGCAGGTCCCTGTCGAGCACGGCGCCGGGTTCGACCTCGTATATGGGGACGTCCCGGCTTATGCCGGAGGGTCGATCCGCGCCGCTCACCGCGGGATCGGACGATACCGGCACAGCGACTTCGGGGAGCCGTACGCTTTGGTAGACCGGCGCGTCTTTCACCTCGCGCGTTGTCGTCGTCACGCGGACGATGCGGTCCTCGATCACGTCTCGGCCATCGGTCTTCTGTACGAAGGCGTCACAATCGAGGGCCAGGGACGCGCCCATGACGGCCTCGTCGGACGATCCGGTGAGAATGATGATGGGCAGGTCGCGAGGCGCGCTGCTCATGCCCATGCGGACCGCTTTCAAGAACTTGAGACCGTTCATGGGTTCCATCATCACGTCGAGAATGACGAGATCGGGACGCCTTTCGAGGGCCTGCAATGCGGTGGCACCGTCCACCGCTTCGGCGATGCCCTCGATGCTCAAGGACCTGAGCAGGCGCACGACGAGGCCCCTATAGAACTCTTCGTCATCGACGACGAGAACTTGCAGTCCGCTGAGATCGATATTCGTACTCATATCGGCCCGCCACTTTGCCCGAGACACAGGTTAGGCTCAGTCGCATGGGCGAACAAGTGATCGGCCAAAGATGCTCTCAGTCGAATAAGGTTTAAACCGACAGGATCCCATGAAAGGATCTCGCTTATGCTGAGGCCGTTTGATCTTATTGAACGGGAATCCGGGGGGCGGGCGGCGACGTCCGGCAAAGTCCTTTGCCAGCTATTGCTGACCTGTCTCTTTGTCCTGGCGGTGCCGCCGGCATCCGCCCAACCGGCGACGGAGGACGATCAACGAATCCGTATTGTCGCCCCGCAATTCGTCCCCCTGCAATTCTCCAGGGAAGGCGAGGTGCGAGGATACGTGGCCGATCTTGCCAAACTGGTCATCGATCGGGTGGCCGGCGAAATGGCTCTGACAACAACCGGGATCGAGATCGTCCCGTGGTGCCGAGCCATGAAGATCGCGACCGAATCACCCAATGTCCTCATGTTTTCGCTGTCGCGGACGAAAAAACGCGAAGACAAGTTTATCTGGGTCGGGGAAGTGTCTCCCTACGAAGTGTTTTTCTTCGGCTTGAGAGACCGTCAGATCGCGGACCCGGGTTCGCTAGACGATATGCACGGGAGCGGATACCGGGTCGGCGTTCAAACCGGCAGCAATACCGAGGAACTGTTGCGCTCTCGCGGGCTCCAGCACGGCCACGATTTCGTCACCTACTCCCACTACAGCCATGGCATCAAAATGCTCTTCAACCATCGCTTCGCGATGATGCCGCTAACCTCGTTCGTCGCGCGGGCCAACACGTGTCGCAACGGCTTCGACGGCGACAAAATCGAACCGGTGCTTCGGATCACCGAACTTTCCAATCCATTATGGATGGTCTTGAGCCGCGGTACGGCGCCCGACCTGGCAGCAAGATTTCGCGCCGCCCTCGCCCAGTTGAAAAGGGAAGGCGAGGACAAGCGCCTGCGCGCCGCCTATCTCGACGATTTCGAGCGCGCGGCCTGCGCAGAAAAATAACCATCGGCCGGCCAACGGCCCTTTCCGATGGCATCCGGTCGTCTGGTTGGAGAGAACGTGCTGGCCGATCGAGGCTCAGCGGGCGGCGATCGCGTAATCCCGGAGCACGTCGCGCTCGAGGACGGTCTGCTCGAGCATCGCTTCCATGACGTCGCGCGAACTGATCATACCGCTGAGGGCGCCGTCCTCGACGACCGGCAGGTGTCGAATGCGGCGCTGGCTCATCACCCGCATGGCGTCATTGACGTCGTCCGTCGGCGAGCAGGTCACCACGTCACGCGACATCATGTCCTGAACACGGAGATCCTCGACCTTGTTTCCAAGGTCGGCGAAACAGTGGGCGATGTCCCGTTCCGACAGGACGCCGACCAAGCGGCCCTCGCCGTCGCGCACGGGCATGGCGCCGATGTTGTTGTTGGCGAGCAGTGTCGCGGCCGTTTGCAGTGCGTCTTCCGGCCGGGCGGTTACGGGCGAGCGGGCGGTTCGATCGAGCAGGTCGATCACTTGCATTGAAGCCTCCTTATTTGAACGCCGCCATCCCTGAAACGGCCGCGTTGCAATTCATATTCGAGTTTTCGAATATGAGCGCAGTCTAGTTAGGAGGAATATCGCCGTCAACCGTTGGAAACGGATCGAAGCCGGCACTGCGCCCGATTAGACGGACGCACCCTTGGCGCGGGAGACCATGATTCGACCTTGGTCGGTGATGCTCACCTTGTTGAACCCTTGGCCGAAAATCTTGCTGACCGTCCAGCCATTGGCTTCGCATTCCTCGAGGGTGCGGCCGAGTATGGTCGTCTTGGTGTCGTGGGCGACGGCAATGTCGCCGGACATGACCAAGAGCTCGAGCAAGAGCAATTGCTGTGGAAGAATTTCAGCCACGTTCCGAGGCCCCCCATGCAGAAGGCCACACAAATAAAGGGGCTTCACAAAATAATCAAGGGGCTGTCCTAGCTAAGCGAGATGCTTGGGCTAGGATTGCAGGATGTATGCGAGAAGAAGCCGGCTCAGTGGTTGGAAGCGTGATCGTTTGATGGAGCGCTTTGTGGCGGCGACGACGGCACGAGCAGCCGCTGAGTTGGTTGGCGTCCACCGGAACACGGCGGCCTCGTTTTACACACGGCTTCGCAAGGCGATTGCCGAGGAGACGGAGAAGGCCTCGCCCTT
>Ga0209680_1000483_pt1 | contig 11074 bp, 6 predicted proteins | sample WorMetLIZISLAND1_FD_187413 | JGI IMG/M metagenome (GOLD analysis project Ga0209680, IMG submission 187413) | Marine gutless worms symbiont microbial communities from Max Planck institute for Marine Microbiology, Germany - Olavius loisae LIZARD... ... | reverse complement strand
GATCTAAATCTAATGGCGCTATTTTCGATTTGAACAAATTCAAGATGGCGGCCGCCACGATCTACTTATATAGCGCGCATCGCGCGGTCATCTTTGCGATAGCACAGCTTTCTTGTGGTATTTTAGGAGGCTACTCAGTTTGTCACCGATTCCGAATTTCATTCAGTTACTTTCTGTGAATGTTGTAATAACTAAAGAAGCCAAGCTGTCGCTAGGATAGCCGACCGTACTGCCGCACAGCAGGCTATCTAGTAATTAGCGATTGTTGCTAAATAGCATCTCCGGCTGTTTTCGAGATGTTGGGCCCTAAGCGTATTGGGGTCATGATCTTGACCTTTCAGGGTCACGTGACGTCATCGGTCACGTAACCACTCGATTAGCTATTTCCTATTGTGACCAAACCTGTGAATTTACCTCAAGCAGTGGTCTGACGTAGGTTGTGGATGGCATACTTCGTATCGCACGGCGCGTCCTCTGTACTGCCTTCCCACTCCCCTATGTCTTCATATTTCTACTTCTTCTCCTTTTCTTCCATATATTTCTTCATTTCTGTCTCAATTCCTTTTAAAGCCAAACTGTTTCGTCCCTATGTCCTTCCCCGCCACTGACAAGCGTAATAGAAGCTCGCATTCATGTAGGCCGACATCAGCCACTATTCTACTAAACTGAAATCGCGCACGTCATACAGTTCGGCAATTCAGTTAGCCAAACATGCATGACACAATGTCATGACTAGCCTGTATATAATATGATGCGCAAAGAGCAGATGTGTTGAAGGTGAGAACGGCTATAGTACGTGTACGTCTCACGGAGTAAAAGTGGAAGAAGACAGATTGACACTAAACCTTGCTGGCAAGCCTGTACCTCGAAGCTGATGATGGATGGCCAGCTGACCTCTTCGTATGTCAACCGACTTGCAGGCTACATCCGGTATCGCCTACACTGCTACGCGGGTTCACCTTTCGATCTCTGGTCACGAGACATTCTGGCATCTTTCTCTGATCTGCGCAGTAAGGACGAGTTTGCTCGGCGAACAGACTTCAGTGCAACGCCGCTTAAGCGGTGTTCACACTGCGCACGACATCGTACGACAGCGCTGGATGCCTTGACGCACGATGTCGTACGACATCGTGCGGTATGTGAACACCGCCGTTAAATCAATGTGTTCAATTACAGCGACACCGGACGACATCGTCCGATGTCGTGCGCAGTGTGAACACCGCTTTACAATTTGCCCGTGTCTTCCTTCCAAGTTCTCCATCTAACTCCAACGGTCTCGCATCTCGCATAAATGAACTCAAATGAACTGGTTTTCTTTGCGCTTAATGGACGATCTGGCACGTATAGGCTTGATTTCAAAGTAAGCACAAGGCTTGAACCTATTTCAATATTAAGCCGATATGTCCCAATTCGTCCCATTCTAAGCCACAGCCAAATTACCAATCTCTCACTCAAACAACCTTTATGTAAACGGTGCAGTGAGTCGCCGATACCGGTATTTAAGCGCCGTTCGACGCAAGCGCAGCTGACAACTTTCTCTGTTAAATCAGCTTTCGTAGTTGAAAGATGTCGTCGACCGTAAATATGCTGCTGGTGGCAATTTGTGTGGTCTCAACTCTATTGACGCTGTCGTCTTGTCGATATGTCGACCACCAACGTCGACGTAAGTCCGGTATCGCTGTCTTTGATGTATTCAGATGCAATGCATTTCCTATATAGTCTACTTTCATTAAGCGTTGCACCCCTTCTGTGGCTGTCCGCTATGTCGGTCGTCCGTCCGTCAAGTGCCACCGATTTTCTCGACTGACAGACAGTCGAACACTTAATGCGGCCCCTCGCACGTTCCAATATATAGAGCGAACAAAAGGTATAGTAGTGGCCTATGTGAGTTTGTCAGACGGACAGAGGCAAATAGGTCTACACAACGAAGCATTTTCGCTGGTGAAATGTACTCAAAGATGCGTGTAGAATAAGCTGTTACAGGCCTAATTTTGGTCTTGGTTTAATGTAAATCGATCCACTTTTGACTAAGAAATGCGCGATAAAAGATTTTTACGTTTTCGTTCTGAGTGACCTTGAAATTTGACCTTTTCATCTTAGAATTATACCATCATTCACTACTTAAGTGGTAACTTTCCCGAAAAAATATAAACTATCTAGCAAGTTGCAATATTGAGTGAACGAAAGGTACGTGACGGTGACATACAGACAAATATCTCAAAAACGGATCATTTCCGCTGGTGAAATGTACTTGATAATGTGTATAATAGGACGCTGATACATTTTTTTGACGTAATTTCACGTAAATCGATCCATTTTGACGAAGATATGCGTTGACCTATGATCGTTAGACCTCATATTTGCACGAAAATGTAAACATCGTTTTTAATTAGGCCTACTCTTGTCCAGCGCTATGTTTCCACTAAATTAGAATTTTTCTACGGCTTTCCTGTTTCTAGAAAAATGGAGGCATGGAACGGACGGACAGACGGACGGGATGCGACGCTTATTGCGGTCTCCTAGGGAGGGCAACATAATAAACAGGCGATCTGGTTCGCTCGCTGCACCTAGAATCATACACAAAGTCGATTGGACAGAGATGTCGCCATTTGAAATTTTCAAGATGGCGGATTTCATGACGTCATCATTACTGACGTCATAAGGTCTGTATCCACTATCCGCGAGGAACACTCAGACAATCCACATAAGAGAACACAGTGCCAAAATTTCAGCTTAAGGGTCGATGAAGCACAGCTCTCACAAACCAACAGAGGGTCGTACAACTACATTCTATTTTGCCATTGCCACTGTATCCGAAATTTTAGGCGGTTTTTGTAGGCCTACTCTGTGTCAAAGGATATCTTCCAACATTTATACGTAATATTGTTTTCTTTCATTCAGACTCCTGTTTCTTCTGATTATTTCTTGTTTTGATGCCAAACATTTCTGTAAAACCGACAACTCCATTAGTCTATTTGTAAAGCGTTACCGTTGCGTTAATGACGCTGCGAGCCTGCGACTAACTGACTATATCCCACACTGTTGAAGCCCGGCCGTAAAATTATTGGTGCAATTCAAGGCCGAACTTTTGTAAATGCTGTCGAATTTTTCAAGAAGTACAAAGTTGCAGTTGATACAGTGTGTTGCTGATCCTACATTTATAACAAAGTGAAAAATAGCATAAACGTGGCCCGCCATTGCCAAGGGCCATCACTGTCGTGTCGTGAAGACATGAAAACTAAATTAATTCAAACATGACATGCGACTTGACCACCAACACTTTTAGCTTGTCCGTGGCCGTATTTTCTGTGTTACGTGCGCACTGCGCATGTTGAAGCCAGTCAACCCTTCGACGCCCACTGTTGCCATGTGGGTACAGCTATAAAACATCCTGTGCCAGACCGGGTTAAACCGTCATTTATAATTCTTGACATCCGCGCACGCTGACGCTCAGGGCTGAGTGTCAGAGTGCCCGGATGTCAAAAATTACAAATGACGTATTAACCCGGTCTGACACAGGATGCTTTATAGCTGTACCCATATGGCAACAGTGGGCGTCAAAGGGGATTTTGCCAGGTGACATACATGTACGATGATTACAGGTAGTTTGAACGACGACGGCTCGGACGTGCAACTGGAGACCACGAGCGATGACAGTCGCTTGGACGACATAATGCGTCTGTTGTCGTCTGTCGTTGTATCGAGTACTTATCAACCACATCAGCCATTTGATGACAACGGACCATCCTCCACCCACTGGGACAAGCGCGACCGGCTGTACATCGGTCGACGTTCTGCCTACTCGCCGGCATATCACCTGTCAACCGAGAGACGGTCCGGTGCCAGGGACCGGGTTTACATCGGCAAGAGAAGCATGATAGCATAGACAACTAATTGTTTTGATGAACCGAACAGTGCGTGTCATTTTTTGAATATTTCTGCCAAATACCATCAAAATCGATCGTTACAATTTCCAGCTATACCGTTTCAAAGTTGGGCCGTTTTTTTTGAGACACAGTGTAGTTAGATGAGATGGAAAATGAGTGCACCTCATATAATTTTAGACCGTTTGCCATCTTTGTGCCAAAAATTATCAGAGTTGGCGGAAATTTGACGAAGTTATGACGAAAACAATTTTGCTTGTTTTTTCTGTTTTTGTTGACATTATACTACAACGTGACGGACGGACAGTCAAGACCACTGTGTTATTGTTCATTGCTTAGCACAGCTGTCGTGCGGCAATAGCTTGCTGCTGTGACTGAAGCTATTATTAGAATGACGTCATCCTGCAACTTAGCCTGCCACAGTCAGCCTGCCCACATCAGTAACCTGCCGTCTCTCCGCTGACTGGAAAATGGCTGCCAATAGACTTAATGGCTTAAAGTCAAATCAAGCAGTAATTTTCAAAGCCAAATGAGAGTCAAAATGCTGAAACAGTTTTCGTTTGTCTCGATAAGTTTGTATAAAGTTAAGCAGTGGTTGTTGACCCTAATTAATATTCATGACCTGAGCCTAAGTTTTTTTGCATCAAAACAATTAGTCTGTATCCAACCACTGTGTGTGGCATAAATGCATTAAAAATACTTACTAAATAAACAATAATAATAATAAAATTGTAATGCATGAAGCATAAACAAAATTAACGTTTTACATTGGCTTGCAAGTAGCAATGATATAACTGTTTCATCAAGTCATTCACTGGTTGCCTGTTTCTAGACAACCCTTGTCCTCCCTACTGCACAATGCTGAGAGGGAAACATTGCTTTCAGGTTACCACCTTCATCGCCTTGTGTACACGTTAACTTTGGAACAACTGAAGTGAAAATGATGCTATGTGATTTGTTAATATCTGGGACTTTCAGCTGATCTGATCAGATCTATGTAGAATTATCAAAGGTTAAGGACACCAAAAAATCAACATATGACCACATTTTTGTCGCTAATGGCTGCTGTAATAATTACTATTGGCTATTTATACACACACACTCGCACACATAAAAATAGCAAAACATTCTTTCTAAAAATTTAAAGTCCACAGATCAAGGTCACGCAACAATAAAATAACAGACAAGTTCAGCCGAACATGGATTGTGTCGACAGTTTGCCACAGTCCACCTCACAGCTTACATCATCAGCGTTTAGCCGAACAAGCAGACATATTCACACAATGAAGTTTAATACGTAACAACAACTGGCGTCAGGTCAGTGTGAGTTTGGCTGAGGAAGTGATAGACGAGTTAGGTCGGGCAGCAGCGCGGACTGACTGTTCCTCAACCCGTGACAATGAATGCTCTAAGATGTCGACTGTTTCTTGCAACGATCGACTCAGCGTTGTGACATCTGACACCATCAAACACACAAACAGATTGGACTAGTTCATCAACAGGAGACACAGACAACTACTACATACTACTAAAACAACAACAACAACAAACAACATCTAGCATAATCCTTTAGACCAAGACATCACCTACTATCAGTCTCGACTCATCAGACAGGTGAACATATCAACATGGCAGAGTTGACAACACACAAATACAACTCATTATTCACAATGCACTGAATGAAACACCACTATACGCCGTGTCTCGATGAAATCGTCCCACTATTCTACTTTGCCTGCACCAACCAATCAACCAATCCAATATGCATAAATTTCTCGCAAATAAAAAGTGGAAACTCTGAGCTGAAAAACGCAAATAATCAATTTTCTACCATCGCAGTTTGTATGGACATTATTGCAACCATCGTTGGCAGGTGCACTGTCCTGCTGGAAGAGTCACATCATTAAAAAGTCAACTTTAAGGTTAACGACTTAAGACGTCACGAAACAGTAGAAAAAGCAAACAAGAAATCAGGATTATGTGCTGGGACTTTCCACTTTCTACTTGCCAAATTGTATGAATATTGGTGCTATCACTGGTAGAAGGAGGCACGGTGTACATTGGCACTTCCACAATACGACTGTGAAACAGCTGCAATACATATGCAGTAAATAGCGCAGCAAGCTTGTATCATTCCACAGTCCTGCCCAATCACCAGGACAACATGCAGCATTGATTGTATTCCAATACAGAATCAGAACAGACAGCAGACATTTGTGATTCATGAAGTGCATTGGCATACAGTTAACACATCACTGCAAGTGGAGTTAATTAACACGACTGGATTGGATTGTGCAGTGTTTTACGTCCCCGCCAACACAGTATAGGTTATATGGGAGACGGTTTTTACAGGTCAAAAGACCCAACCAACAGTATCAAAGTACTGAAGGATAATCTACAAAAGACAAATCAAACAACGGAAAAAACACAAAACAGACATGCATAGACAATAATAGAGACGAAAAACGATATACATACATAAAGCACAACAAGTCCCCTAGTCTAGACTAATATGGGGTGACTATGGGACAGCTCCCACAGAGGGCAGGGTCGCTAGGCCTGAACGGCGGTGGGGCTGACCCCCATTAACACGACCGACAATGACCACACTGCTGCATGAACACAACATGGTGTCACTGTGTTTTAGCTGACCTTGACTGGAGCCCGACACAGCCAGGTCAGTTGCTTGTTGACGTAGCCGGGTGACGTCACGACGTACCTCAGAACACAGGTGAACAATGCTCACCTTGATTGATTGAATGCTCGTCATCAACTGTCCACAGACAAATCACCTCGTACCAGTGACTGTCTCATCGTAAGATCATAGCCGCCAGACCCCGGGTCACTCTCCACAAGACTGCAGCTTCCCGTCATTAGTCACCCAGTATCAGTCCAGTTAAGGCTGGCTTACCAGACGTACCAAAAACACCTCTAAGTAACTCTCAGGTTTGTGTGGCTAGCATGTGGTTTAACCTGTATATCAAGCTGCATCTACCAGTCAAATGACTCCATGACCATATCAACTCTTTCCACTGCAGGTACCGCTAGTTAGCATGCATGTGACAGAATAGTTTGGCCCCATGTGGGCTCGGGAGCATTGTACACTGTGAGTCAAAAAAACTCTGCCACTTTTTTACGGCCTATAACTTTAGATATATTGAACAGATCTTTACCAAATTTGGCATAAATCAAAGTCTCTTCATTCTGAACATTGTGCCAAAGTTTATTTAAATCAACTTTGGAAAACAGTGGCGTGAACGTGAATGGCACTGTACAGCCTAATTGTGGTGATGTGCCGTTAAGAATCTACTCACTCACTCACTCACCGACAGAACAGTTCAGTAAACAGGAGTGACTGACGTACATTGACCAACTGCTCTAGTGGTGCGTGGACGTGCTTCAGTGTTGGTCCCAAGGTGGAGTGTGCGGTCGGTGTTGACGTCGAACCACACCAAGGCCTCAGTTCACTGTCGTAGCAGTAAGTGAAGCTCGTCAGGAGTTGATCCAACCCTGACAGAGCGAGGCGAGTGGTCTGTCTCACTGTCGACTTGGTTGTGGAGGCGTCAGCATCGGCGTTACCATGCTAAAAAGCGCAAACAACTCAAACTCTTCACACCACAACAACGTCTACCAGCAGGACGCAACTGTAACAGAAGACCATGCAAAGTACGGAGGAGAATGTTGGCTCTTTCCCGTTTGTCACAAATATGGTCTGAGTCGCCAGCCTTATTTACATATCATATTGTTTTTTTTTGTAGCCGCCCCACGTTGTACAGTGGTAGATCGCTGGGTCCATCCGTGAATTATTACTTCGCAAAACTTTTCAAAATGTTATGGCAGAGTTTTGTTCATTTCTGCTGTGTGTTGAAATATTGTGAAAATTCTCCTGGTCTTTTCACAGTTTCTCAGAGGCACTAGCCTTACACCAGCCACTCGACTGACCTCGTATTCATAGCGTAGTCACGTCGTATCATCACGTCGGCTCCGTTATGCACTGGTTTAACCGTGTGAGAGTACAAACAGCATCTTACATAAACTAACAATAAACAGCTTTTTCACCACAACACAGACATGAACCAACCAATCAAATATCATTCCTGTCATTAGCACACGCATTCTGTTTGTCAAAAGATGCTGCAGTGTTTCTCAATGTATCTTATTCTCCATAAAATATACACTACACACATCACATGTATTGTCTACCTTCTTTTCCTTTAAACAAAGACAACTGTCTGAGTGCCTTAGTCACTCGGGTACATTTGTACAGATACAAATTCATCAACATTTCACCATCTCATATACCTTACGACAGATCTCAGACAGTATCTCATTCTGCTTCTGAAGATCTCGGTCGAGTTTGGCGATCTGTTCCTCCAGTTTCTCCACATCTGCCGCCAACGTTTGCCTGGTGGTGACACGTCATGCAATATGTCAACTGTGCATTGTTGTAACACGTCAAACACACACAACTCAACAAACAAATGACAAAGTTAGACAAGCAACGGAATCACGGAACTTATTCTAGGACTTTTGCAGGTTAATTGGCCTTCTTTTTCTGCCTTATTCTTTGCACTTATATATTCAGTTTTATCTGCATGATAACAAGCAGTCCTGCTCATTGTCAGTCAAATCAGTATAAGACAGGTCGCAGGCAGATGTCTGATGAAACAGCATGGCTAAATAAGATGAGCATATTTACTGGACAATATGTTCACTCAGCTATGATATTTTCCCAGTGTTGCACTAGACATCATCCTAGATCTGTTGTGTTATAACAATGAACTGAAATAACACTGAACCAAAAGTTCATCGACAGAACAAGTACAACCACTGAAGTTTACTGCTTGCCACACAATGTATGTTGTTAACAGATTGGTGCAACTGCAGTGAAGGGAAAACCATCTGGAGTAAGAACCAATCTCGGTACTACCAGTCTCTTGTACCAGAAGACTACACAAGGAAGTACAACTGAGTGTAAACTTGAACTTTGAGAAATATTTTGAAACAGCCACCAAGGCATAACTAATATCATAATGAAAATATATTCAACTGCTGTACAGGTGTATTAAGGCCGCAACCCACTAGGCAAACTAGTTGGAAACTAGTTGGCAACTTGTTGCAAGCCTGGTCATTTTCTACATTCCACTTGTGCAGCAAGTTGCCAACCTGTCAAACTAGTTGGCGACCTGACACATCTATCACGACATGTCGTGATAGATCTATCAGGTTGCCAACTTGTTGGCAACCCCAAAAAGTTGAGAACTACGAGTAGTTGGCAACTAGTTGGAAACCCGGGTTGCCAACCCGCGTTGGCAACTAGTTTCCAACTAGTTCGCCTAATGGGTTGCGGCCTTTACACACCAGTGCTGTGTTGCTTGAGAATAAATAACAAACTCATCTGATCTACTAACATCACTTATCAATCTATTATCATCCCGAACATCACCAATTTTTCCTGGTACAAGCTTCACGGAAATCAATCCACAACATTTTGACAACCCAAATTCCAGCAGGTGGAGAGAGTGACGGAATTAAAAGACTACATTGCCTGCTTCATACAGGTTCAGGTTGTTACATGTTTCTGCCAGCAGAATAACGTACCTGTCAACATCAGGCGCCTGTGATTCGAGGTCAATCTGACGTGCAATGTCCGGTGGCAATAACGTGACGCCTGACGGAAACATAGCGTCGATGTTAGACTGTGATAGCTTGTGAACAAGACGCTGACTCTTGGCAAACTTCTCCGCAGTACTACATACAGAGACGGACAGACGTACGTACATTAGACAACTGACGCAGTCGGCAGCAGTAGAATCGGCAACACATCATGTCAACTCAGCCAGTTTATCATCAAACAAAACCAACCACACCAAATGTCTCTGTCAGACAGCTACAGTGAGACACTCATCGATATCAACAACCAATGTGCAATGTGTTGATCAGACAAGACACAGCATCAGCAGCATCAGTAGTAACAGTAGTGGTAGTAAGTTGCAGTGGCCCATTGAAATCCATTTGGCCACATCTGATTTCTAATTATGACCACAGTGAGAGCAGATTTGTAAATCTGAGCAGTTCAAAGGATTGATCTACCAGATTTGGCTTCATATACCAGTAGGTTCACTCACTATGCTCAGACCTATTTGAGTGTGTTACTTATTTACTGATAATCTTTCTACTTTCTTGTATCTATGTGCAACCACCCTCCTTCAGTGCTTTGACACCGTTGGACGGGTCATCAGACCTGTAAAAACATCGCCACCTATGACCTATAACGTTCAGCAGTCCTGACATTATCAGTAAGGCTTAGCACGGCACTCAACAGCTTGTAGGTCATTCTGGAGACAATCTTATCACAGATGACCGAAAGCAGAAAATGAACAAGAAGCCAAGCTGTCGCTAAGATAGCCGACCGTACTGCCTCACAGCACCTTCAGGGTCATATGACGTCATCGGTCACGTGACCATTTGATAGTCCATATGCCATTTCCTATTGGTGGTCCTTTGGAACAGAGTCTCTAAATCCAGCTGTTTTCGAGATATCGAGCTATAAGCGTATTGGGGTCACGAGTTTGACCTTTCGAGGTCACGTGATGTCATCAGTCATGTGACCATTCGATAGCCCATATGCAATTTCCTATTGGTGGTCCTTTGGAACCAAGCCTCTATCTCTTACCGGTTTCTGAGATATTCAACGTCAAATGTCGATGTGACCTTGATATGACCTCTAATCAAAGGTCACGGTCATTCATTTTGGTACCAATCGCAATTTCTCATATATGACTTCCTATAGGCTCTCAATAGTAACTTTTGCTCTAGGATGCACCGTTTAGCCACAATACATAACGTCACAGACGACAGACAGACGACGACGGATGCAACACTGTAGCATAAGTGCGACCGTTAGTACAGTCGGCTAACAAAACAAGAAAGCCCAGCTATCGCTGACAAACCCGCGCCGATGCGAAAGCCTGCCAAAAATTGCTCCAATTCGACGTGCTTACAATGTTGTCGCTGACAATACTGGCATATCTTCATTCGTTTAGCTGTTGTTGTGTCCGAAATCTGCGAAATCCCGCAAAATTCACTGAAAATTCAAACTTATGGAGTTCAAGGTCATCCAAGGTCATCGATCTTGGTGTCAATCGAAAGCCCATGTACGACTTCCTATTAGTCACTAATAGTAACTT
>Ga0209680_1000482_pt1 | contig 11102 bp, 4 predicted proteins | sample WorMetLIZISLAND1_FD_187413 | JGI IMG/M metagenome (GOLD analysis project Ga0209680, IMG submission 187413) | Marine gutless worms symbiont microbial communities from Max Planck institute for Marine Microbiology, Germany - Olavius loisae LIZARD... ... | reverse complement strand
TCCTTTTCCTCTCCTCTTCCACTTCCCTCCCCTCATGCCTGAAATTAAAAGAAATTATTGGTTTAGGATGAATAATGAATACTATGGTCGAGATATTTGAGATTAGATGTGTATAATTTTTTATATCATTTGCCAAAATTTATGTACAACTGATCAACATTATGTTCTACTACAGTTAAAATAATTACAAGGTAGGTCTATACAACAATACACACTGGGGATCTTCATCATTTAAGAGCTCAGAGTGGGTTACAAACGTACTGTATGGCCTTATACGACGATTATAAAGATAAATTATTTGTTCCCAGCGACCAGAGTTGGACATAGATTGGATTTATCCACGGATTAGATAAAATGGACACATGGACAGGATTTAAATTACCGTTACAACAAAACGAAAGAAGTAGCCTATTTATTTCAGGCAACGGTGGGCCTATGCTTTATTTTCCATTTCATTATGTAGTTTATCACTCGGTCACTGGCGATAGGCAGAGTACAGTTTTATGGGTCAATAGACCCTAGCTGCAGCATTTTCCTCACTCACTGCAAGTACATATTTATAATTTTGTAACACACTTTCTGCGATATCTAAACAGTAGCATTAACAACATTTTTTATCACTTCGCAAACATTCCATGGAAAAATGAACATAACAAAAAAAAACAAAATAATCTAAATAAAAACTATACACAGCAACAATACGTCGTTTAGTCATACAATGTTTTACAGCATCAATAACGCAGTCAGAGAGTCATGATAACGTTGATAACAGATAAGGTGATGATGTCTCTGTATTCAAACTGTGTGTGACTGGTTTCACAAACACTGGTACTCAACAAAACAACAACTTAACACAGCAGTGTACAATGGCTGCACATTAACAAATAGTTTAACGCAAATGCATTTTGATTGCAATTAACATATTCACTCACGATTCGAACTGAACAAATTATATTATCACAAGTTTGCAAACCGGACATGTACAATAATGTTCAGACACATCGCTTCAATAAACGTCATTTTTTCTTAGCAAATACAACGTCAAAAAACGTAATATAAAACTGTCTGCCACAGCACGCTGACAACCGACGAAGGAAGTACTTTAATTTCTATCATCAGTACATAGTAATATTGAACTAAAAAGGCAGTCAATACCCCAACAACAACTCCCTAGCCCCGCCCTCTTAGAATGGTAATGTTGACCCGTAGAATTCATCCCCTGGTTGTGACTGATAAGTTATCGTACAAAATTATTAAAAATTTGTTCTATTGGCTTTGGCACACAGAATGTGAATCTAAAAAAGTTTGGGCTCCGAGAGCCCTGTCCATTTTAATGTGGTGGCGATAACCATGTAACTTCATGGTCTGTTAAATTTTGAAGCGTTGGATCAATCTGTTTTCGTACGGAAATTTATGGCTTCACAAAAAACTGCGAGTAATGAGGCATGAGGCTCGACCGACTCCCTTGGTTTGGGCTGTAATTATGTTGACCCCTGGTAATCACTCTCTGGCCATGATCTACCATGCCATACGATACCATACGATACCATACGATACACCATACGATACACCATAGGATACCATACGATACCGTACCGTACCGTACCGTACCGTACCATACCATGTTGTGCCAATTTAGGCAGGTCTGTGCATAATGGTACACATCGGGGTGTGAAAAATGTTGGGCCCTTTGATTGGGGGTGGGTTTGATCCCATAAAAAACTTTCCCTGTTCTTTAAGTGTTACCGAACTAAATGTCGTCGCTGTGCTATAACCTTTGTCAGTGCAAATTTTCAACTGAAATGTTTAACCATTTCAGGAAACAGTTCCCAGGTGGTGGAATGTCCGAAAATTAACACAACTTCTAGCGAGACAAAGCATGCCAAGTTCCGATGAAATTCATTGGTAACTCTGAGTTCTCGTGGACACAGACACACGGATCAACACACAAACATATACGTACACACTGGAAAACAATTCTGTAGAACGAAGTATTCACGGATACAGATTAGTACAGAGATACAGAAGTGAAGTAGTGACAGCTTATCTACAGTTAAAAACAAACAATTTCATACAAAACTATTCACAGCAACATACGACGCCATTTTCACTATTAACATGCACCTGCTAAAGCCTTGAGTTAAACTCACAGCATTTGCACTAGTAATATTATGCATCAGTAAGAGCCTTCAGTTAAACTTAAGCAGTTCAACAATACAGACACCGGACTACACTAATGCTGCTAGTTTAGGTGGCGCATGCGTTAGTAATCCAGGTGCAGATGAAGTTGACAAGTAATTACTGATAACTCTGCTGCTGTATCAATTAGGTACGTCGGACTGTGCACCGCATCACTACATCCAGATCTGGTGATATTTTGCGTGAATGAGAGTAGAGAATTCAAAATCAATCAATCAATAAATCAATCAATCAAACAGTGCATTTATATGGCGTCCCTTAAACAAAGTTCTCAGAGGCGCCTGTTACAAGTAGGGACATTCAAAAAGCCATGACTTCTGACGGCATTTGAAACAATCTCTGGTAATGTCAATGACTGAGTGTCCCTCAGTTCAGACGGAGAAGGTCGTTCCACACAGTTGGTGCCAAAGAACGGGAACTGCGTAAACTACGTGTTTAGCTTCAATGTCAGACAAAATTTCTCGTGCTGTTATCGTACATCACTTTCTTGTATTTATTGCATTCACATAAAATGCACGTTGACAGCTTAGCCAGTTATGAAGACAATGGTTTTGTAGTAACAATTTATTTAAAACAAAGTCACCAAAGTTGGTAGGTTGGTTGGTTAGGGCATTTTAAGCACGAATATAGTGGCTATATCATGCATAAAGTACTTTAAAGTTTACTAGTAAGGCCAAAAGAAATGAAAAGAAATTATGATGAATATTATGTAAGAGATCACTGAGATTAGAAGCTGTATAGAAATTTTGGCAAATGATCAACTGAGACGATCAAAAAAGTAAAAAAAATTCAAGTGCTAGTGAATACAATCATTTTGAAGAAAGGACAATGCAGGTCTATTTTTCGCAGTTAACAGTTCCTGCGAGCATCGTGTGAAAACGAGTCTGATAAATACAACGTCTACATGGGAGTGTTGACTGTGGAACAGTTTCTGACAACGACTGATCGCCGTCTGTGTATTGACCTCCACATGTCCTACAAGAACAGTTCACAAACCAAACTACACTCTGTCTCAGTCTCTCGCGTGTGTTGTCATGTTATATAGTACAGACTACTCTATATAACTCACTATAATTAACTGAACGTCACACTGGGCTTAAATTACTAGTCCACAGCATACAGTTATACTGCACTTGTAACCGTGGCTCAAGGTAAATTGTTCACTAAAGTACGTAAGTAAGTAAGCAAGTTAGTAATGTACAGACTTATATAGTGCAGCATCGTCTAAAGAACTGAATGTGTTAGCAAGGAGAGAAGAGAAATGTGCTAAGGTGATTCTGAGAACAAGATAGTGACAAAGCAGTGTCTTTGAGTGAATCAGGCAGACTGTTTCATGCAGCCGCAACACAAAGTGAAGTATCAAAACAAATGGCTACACTGTAAGTGTCAGAGACTCATGAAGTCTTGAGAAAAACTGAAAAAGTGTCACTCATTGACTGATTTGTTTCAATTGAAGCAGCCACGCCCCCTCCCCGTAGGCCACGCCTCCAGCAGTGAATTTAGCGGATTCAGTCAAATCAGAGGTAAAACAAGACTTGACCCGAGAGTTTACAACAACCATACAACTCATACGGGAATATAATTAAATATCTAATTGATCCTAACAAAAAACATTGATTTCGGCAGGAAACTTTAAGAGCACAATAAAATGTGATGGTTCAAAATTACTGAAAATGTCAGATATAATTTAAACTGATAAAAGCAGTACCAAGATTTTGCCAAGTTCTTCTGCAGACAACTGGACACCGGCCATACTGATGATATCTGCCAGCACTGAAATTGAAATAAAACATGCCGACACGGATTGTAATTAATGTCTCTTTTCATAATTATTATGTTACAACTTTATAAATAATCTATAAAACTGGGTCCACTGTGAAAAGTTTGAAGAGTTTTATGACATTCTAGCATCACACAGTCATAGATAAATATCTAGGTCGAGTAATACCAAAATATATATAACCAACCAACCAACCAATACATTCTACTGATCACAAAATGGTTACAATGTCAGGTTCACGTATTAACAAGAAAGCCCAGCTATAGCTGTGCTTGGTACATAAATATCTATACTGTAAGTGTAACTGTAATTTACAAGATGTATTTGCCAATTATTTTTCGTTGAATAATGATTTTCACCAGTATCTTACTAGATCCAGTAGTCATTTGCACTTGCTTCGTGTCTTATGGAAGCAGATGCATTAAATTCAAAGCTAGTCAGATATGGAATACTATTCCAGAAGAACTAAAATTAACAACAGCAACAAATCAGCAACAAAACCTGAAATTATTAAGAAAAAATAAAAACAAAAAAAAACTTGAAGGAATGACAAAAGAGCTGGCACTAAGCATAAATTTCCCTGACTTTTGACAGTGTCGTTGGCTTTTTTCTTTTCACGACCACTTTCAATTCTACGACTTCCCACATTTTCTAAGAGCGGATGTGCGATCAGGTAGTTGAAAGCTCTGACTGCGTTGACGAAGAGACTGAGTGTAGTGATGCTTGCGTTCGGCCTATTACATCTAGTCACTCATACGCCAGCGATCTTCGACTATTGGCGCTGTGATAAATGATGATTGACAATGACATTGAGCGAACCGGCTTTGTTGGAGAGCATGTCGAGAGCACTGAGGTTGATGACGTTGATCCAGAAGGGCGTGTCATAGTCCTCCTCGGCGTCGTAGACGAAGCTAAAGTTGATCGTGCTCAGCATCTGAATGTCGTAGACATTGATTGGCATCTGACGAAACTGAGCGGCAACGAGCGACATGAACTTCATTATGTCATAGATCTACAGCATAAACATCACCAAGGTAAGCAAGCAAGCAAGGAAGTAAGCAAGTAACAGTGCTTCTAAGGCACAGCTAACCCAGGTCGCACTGCGCTGTGGCCCTACTGGCCAAAAAGAAATGTCTTAAGTAGCCGCTTAAACTGACCACAGGACAAGTCAGGTTGTCTTGTGGTCAGACGGCAAACTGTTCCAGAGCCGAGGTGCTGCCGCAGCGAATGTTCTGTCACCAAAAGAACTTTGTGTGCGACTGACGACCAGTGTTCGAGTGTCGGCAGAACGCAATCGTCTGACGCCGGCGAAGCACTGGTAGGATGTGGTGACATCGTCATGTGACATATCATATTTTGACGACTGACTAGTTGGTCTCTCTGTTAATAGACTACCGGTACTCTTCTTTTCCAACTCCCTGTATTCCAGTTTTCCTCCAGTCCCCCAAGATAAACAGGCAACTGGAACAGTTTTTCAGTTTTTACACAACGACATCTGTCAATTTTACATCAGCAAACAATCTCCAAACGAATATGGCTTCTTGGGACACATTCAGTAGAGCTTTGTTAACTGCTTCAACGCTCTATCAGAGGCGTCAGGTGAAAGTTAGAAAGCGTAAGAGAAATTCCCGGGCAGGTAAACAAACAACTGACCAATCACAGCTCGGCGACAGAACGAGAAATTGCCAACGAATAGAGATAGTATCAATCTAGCAACTTAGTTGCTCGACTCGTCAAAATTTGGGCAATTAGCGATGTCAGAGAGGCAACAAAGGGGTGCGATAAAGTTGCTCGACTTTGTTGCGTGTCTGACATGGGGCTAAACTCTTACAACAAGTATGCTGGACAACAAGGTCAGAAGCAGACTAAATTCTGCCAAAGATATGTCACAGTTAAAGTAATTTTTGGGACACAGTGTATATAACAAAAATGCAGTGATAAACACTAGGTCACACTGGGTCCTGATAATCGGATCCTCAAAATCTGCACCAAGACGAGCGGCGGCGAGTGTCCATCGCAGGAGTGGAGACGTGCCGACCCGCCACGACCTGGATTGGATAGGATTGGATTGGATTATGCAGTGTTTTACGTCCCCGCCAACACAGTATAGGTTATATGGGAGACGGTTTTTACAGGTCAAAAGACCCAACCAACAGTATCAAAGTACCGAAGGAGAAAGCTGTAAAGGAAAACAACCCAAAAAACACAAAGAAAACACAAATTACAGATATGCATACACACACGAAATAGCATACAAATACAGCATACACGAATAAACACAGCAAGTCCCCTAGTCTAGAATTATATGGGGTGACTAGGGGACGGCTCCCACAGAGGGCAGGGTTGCCAGGTCTGAACGGCAGTGGGGCTGCCGCTGCAGTACCACCACGACCTGGATCCACCAGATCTGCCGCGACACGGGTGTCACAGCGACTGAGGCACTGCAGCTGGCGGACAATCACAACGCTTTGGCTGAATGCTTTGCATTATGATTAGGATGAGTGTAGTATATCACCTTTGTCTTTTCTGAGCCGACACGGCCGGACGTCTGTACGACGTCGTCAGCGATGCAGTGATTCTGTGGATTTTTAAACCCCTTCACGATGACCTCGCAGTCCGTCAGCTTCGTCAGGTAAAGATTTCCGTGACTGTCACGATCCAGCTTCACTCCCTGAACACAATCAACCCTTAGATCAGCTCTTACGTATACTTTTATTTTTTGTTGCTGAAAATAATGTCATAATGTTAATGTTTTATACAATACGGTAGAAGAGTTTAACGTGGACTCGAAAGCTGAGTATACAGCTTAATCTAGCACACGTAGCCAGAAACTAAAACAAACAAACAGTGCCCCTTTAATTCAGTACAGGTTAAGATCCGTGAAGTCAGTCTGGAAGGAATAAGAATGACTATGGAGGAAATGATTTGTGAAAGAGATGAGTTTTAAGTCTGGAGTGAAAGGTAGAGGCAGTGATAGGTGATGAGAGTGAAGGTGGTGACTGTGATGAGGTGATATCCGCAGGATGAGGTGAACCAGGAGGAGAGTGAACAGAATGAGGTTGACGGAATTATGGTCTGGTTTGGTGCAATGGGCGTGTATCTGGACTGTGCAAAATCCTGTTAAAGCTCTACACGTTAGCAAAACGATAGCAAAAATATTTGAGAGTAGGTAATGTGTTCTTGCAATGATTTTCACGCCGAGTGTACCATAACTACTAAGCTAGTTATGTAGACTGAGCCGTTCTTGCAATCCGTCCTTAATAGCAGTGTATCAGACAGTCAATCAATGAGAAAATACATAAGTGCAGTCAGTCTGACCGCAGAGGCGGTTCTTAGGGGTGCCAGGGGGGCTGTTGGCCCCTGTGCTCCCCTCCCCCCTAATGAAACTGGTTGCAAGGTAGCAGGGTTACATAATAGCTGTATTCCCAGCGTGTAATCGCATAGCTGGTGTCAAATTACACCATTCACTCAATCATGCATTATGTCATCAGAAATTCTTGCCCCCCCAAATGAAGATGTGGGCACCCCACTGGCCACCCCAAACTGCTGCAGCTAGAAACGCCCCTGTCTGACAATGTCAGCAAGAGCAAACTGACATGTCCTGGATGTTGAAGAGTTAAAAGGAAGGCTAAATCTGAGAAAGTCTCAAAAACTCATCTCATGTTCTCAATTTTGCCGGAACCATCCCACATGTTTTTCTTGATTTCTATGTTAGTAATTCAAAAATGACTACGGAAAATCCTACAACAAGCCAATGTTCAAAAACTTTATCACACACTTCGGAAGACTTATGAGGCATATAAGAAATTCTGCACAATTTGCAGATTAGCGTCAAAAAGACACAATGCAATGCACAATGTAACAGTATCACAGTAGAGTACAGCAGTCTCTGAGTGTAAATTAAAACAAGTTAATGACAAATGTTCCGACCTTGCCAATTCTCTTCATGACGTCCATAACTTCTCTACTGTCATCGTGAACAAAACTCTCGTGTAACAAGCCAATCCTACCACAACAAATCATCACATACTCAATTCACACACGTAGGTCGCAGTTGTTGATAAACATACCAAAAGATAAATGGATTGAGTAGTGTTTGTTTTACGTCCACGCCAACACAGTATAAATTATTGGGAGACGATTTTTACAGGTCAAAAGACCCAACCAACAGTATCAAAGTACTGAAGGAGAAGGCTGTAAAGGAAAACAACCCCCAAAACAGAAAGAAAACACAAATTACACATGCATACACACACAAAATAGTAGACAAATACAGCATACAAGTATAACACAGCAAGCCCCCTAGTCTACAATTATATGGGGTGACTAGGGATAGCTCCCACAGAGGGCAGGTTCGCTGGGCCTGAACGGCGGTGGGGCTGCCGCCGCGGTACCCCGTACCAAAAGATAAGATCAGCATTATCAAAATTACATTCAAAGCCTTTTCACAACTACTTCTGGCCAATGATATAACTTAGTTGTCATAAATTAAAATCATTACGAGTACAACAAGCAAGAACTACTTCTTCATGGGCCCAAAAAGGTCAACAATTAAACACTCACTTGTGAAGTAATAACAATAATAATAATATCACTACAATGGCATCAAAACTATGTCAACTGACAACAAGTGCTATTGCTTGAAGGTGTTTTATCAACGATTAATTGGGATGTCTGCACTAGAACGCTATGAGAAACTCCTTAGAATTTCTGGATGAAATTTACCCTGCAAAAACTAGAGAGATGGGGCTACCGTATGGTGAAAATTTCATAATCCTAACTTCAACCATTTTTCTATGATTCACTTGTCTGACAGACAGACGGAAAGACAGACGGATGGGCGATAGCATATAGCGTGCTAAGCATATGTGCTATATGCTTTCACACGCTAAAAAGTTAAATTTAAAGCCCTGATAAGTTCTAAATTGGAATCCATCTCAGAACTACAGGGTGTCGCTTGCCATATGGGATCACACAATGTTACTTGCCACCTGACAAAAGCGAACACACCCGCCTTGACCCCAGCCGGTGAGGCTGATATGGCACTCGGTTTACCTACTCCGGAGGGACAGAAGGCTGAGTTGACCTAGGTGCCCTGATTATGCCCGGACTGGGAATCGAACCCATGACCGCTAGGTTGGAAGTCCGACGCCCTAACCAATATGCCACCGAGACACCGAGTTTTGTGACAGACTCACGTCATTCCGTTGTACTTTGCCGGCGTGGTGTTGACGGTAAGGTTCCACTGTGAGCTGTAGAACCGACCGATCATTCGCCGTTTCTCAAAACAGTGAATCTTGCACCAGATGTCAGGAGTCAGGTCCGGCATTCGACGAACCGTCGCCAACAGAAGCTCCTGAAACGATTCACAATAAAAACAGCAAATATCGCCACCCAAATGCACAGCAGACACTGGTGACAGAAAATTACAAATTGTCTAAGCAAGTCTTACCAGAACATTTTAATCATCTCGATGACAGTAATTTTATCATCCGTATACTTTATAAAAACATGTACTAACCCTGTTCTCCTAACTATCTCGACGCGGTTTTTATCATATCATTTTATCATAGTATTGTAGAGTCTTTGAACATTCTCGAGTTAATTGCATCGCCTAGTTCATGTTTGGTTGCGTTTTGACAACTGATAATAAACGAATATGAATGAATGAATGAATGAATGCTTATAAACTGCCAGTCATGGGATATAGTGACTTTTGTGGATTCACGGACAAGAACAAAATCTAGTAATGGAGCCTTCTCTGTGGCAGGCCCAGTTGTAAGGAACAGTCTACCAGCAGCAGTTCGTGAAGCTGACAGCTTGCATTCGTTTAAGTGAAAGCTCAAAACACATGTGTTTACTTCACATTTTTAATAACTGACGACTATCTGTTGTTATATCTTTTACAAACTTTTGTAACGCATTCCAAGTCGGGTGCCGAGTAGGAAAGGCATAATAACCACCAATTACTTACTTATAATGACAATGTGGTTTTACATCATATACTGCCATAACTGAGGGATAGGTAATTTAACAGACTCTTCTAAAGCAAAGGATCAGTTATGGCTAGACGACAACATAAGTGACTCTCGTTGGCTTGAATATGGGCAGCAGAACCCAAGTATCCAATGACCACAGCTCTGGCAACAATCCTTACAAATAGCAGTTGACTAAATATCCCACTTGCATTTGTACTTCACCATATAGTGATCACCGATCTGTATTTATTCAAAATAAAACATTTCAAATACAACTGCGGACTGCCCATCCCCAAGGTTTACCAATAAGCAACCAGAAGACCATCATTCTAGCACGGTTGTTGGTAGCCATCAAGCATTACTTGATAGACAGATAGATAGATAGTTCATGGTATAACGTCTCCACCAACACAGTATAGATTATAAGGGCGACGGTTTTTACAGGTCAAAAGACCCAACCAACAGTATCAAAGTACTGAAGGCACACATAGATTACACAATTAACAGAAAAGCAGAATAAGCATACATATAAACACAAAACACAGCAAGTCCCCTAGTCTACAATAATATGTGGTGACTAGGGGATGGCTCCCACAGAGAGCAGTGTTGGTTACCAGGCCTGAACGGCGGTGGGACTGCTGGGACTTGATAGAGCAGATAATTATAATGATATATATTAAAAATGCACCACGGTTTACAAACCATTCTGAACCAACAAAGTGGAGCTACTGACATCGAAAGTGTACTACTTTTTTATCATAAAACATATTAATATAGACGTTCGTAGTGACAACTGAACACTGCCAAATATCAACGTGGCAAAGTCACTATTTACGGTGTCCGCTACAAACATTCTTTTAATCTTTGACCAACACACACTCAATAACACAATCTGACACTACTGGTAAACATGTAACACTGTCAAAGTATATTAACCCTATAAAGCATCCTGTGCCGGACCGGGTTAAGCCGTCATTTGTAATTTTTGACATCCGGGCACTCTGACGCTCAGTCCTGAGCGTCAGAGTGCCCATCATCATCATCATCGTGACGCGAAGCGTTTAGCCGGAGCCTCCCGCCGTTGCGATCGTTCGCCAGAACGGTCGGTCCTCCGCTAGCTGCAGGGCCTCGGTCGCTGTTACACC
>Ga0209680_1000481_pt1 | contig 11103 bp, 6 predicted proteins | sample WorMetLIZISLAND1_FD_187413 | JGI IMG/M metagenome (GOLD analysis project Ga0209680, IMG submission 187413) | Marine gutless worms symbiont microbial communities from Max Planck institute for Marine Microbiology, Germany - Olavius loisae LIZARD... ... | reverse complement strand
ATCTAAACCTGTTCCACACGCAAAATCGTAGCCTGCCCACTTTTGGTCTGTCAAAACTAAAATGTTACCTTGTTGCCTTCAAACATGCAGAGATAGTGAGAGGAAAGGCAAAACAGAAAGAAAAGTCTAAGTAGAGTACGTTGATTTGTTGTATAACAAGGTCGACACGCCGAAGGTGTCGAGGAGTGGGGTATCGGGAGATGATTTTCCATTTACCAAATCTTGCAGTTAAAATTACTGATTTGATTCCGGGTGCAGTTTCGATAGTTAAATTTACTTATTTGTCAATTACGGGAGTGAATAAATTCACGACGAGCTATTGAAATGCACGTTTATCATGCAAAGTGATGCCATAAAAATAATGATGTAGGCTAAATTAAGCATTGGAAAATTTTCTTTGGTCAGGTCACGGGGGTTTAACTCAAACCAACCCCCTCCTAAATATGCTACTGGCTGTGACTTTGGCTGGTGTAAACAGTACGGTCAGATTATACAGATGACGAATGACAACTAAAACCAGCCGACGATGTAACTAGAAACTGCTATGAAAACTCATCAAAATCATCGATACAAAACATTTCCAAGACGAAACTGCGTACAAAACTTGGCTCAACTTAAAATCTGCACCCTTCTGGCTTACAAAACACTTGCATACCACAAGACGAATAAAAAACAGCATTTTTAAACAACCAACACGTCAAACGGGGAAACAGAAAACGGCAGTCAATTCGTAATGTATACAGCATTCAAGCATGACATGTGCATCATATTGTATGACTGACTAACAGTCCTCTCAATATGTCGGCGAGGCAAGCTGAGCTGCACAAAACACAGGACAGACAAAATTGTTTATTAGTCACTGTCAACGTGATGTTTCAACGCTTTGTACCGCTGTCTCCGCTGCTCATGTTATGCTGTAAATCAGAGGGCAAATTACAAAAAAGTCTTAAGATTTATTGGCAAGATTAGCTTATATCATAAAGGCCACAACCCACTAGGCGAACTAGTTGGAAAGCAGTTGGAAACTAGTTGCCAACCCAGGTTACCAACCCAAAAAAGTTGCGAACTAGTTGGAAATTAGTTGGAAACTAGTTTGCAATTTGTTCGCTACTAGTTCGCAACCCGGGTTTGAAACTAGTTCGCCTGTGTGGGTTGTGGCCTTAAGTCTATTGTAAGCTCTGGACTTACAATATATCGTGAGTTATTATCTTATAATAAGATTGGCGTATGATTTTTTTGTTAATTCGCCCACAGTAAAACAATGGCCATGAATGAATGCCTCGTGTGTTCAACTGACTGTGAAATGACAACATGTCACAATGATGACATAATGCCCAGATGACAGACACCCGCCCCAACCGTTATTGTGTTTGACAGCAATATCGGTTTTGTTTGTTCTTGTAGCATTTTACAGTCATATTAGTCAATATTCCTTTCATTACACAGTAGCAGCATGTGAGTGACAGCCACGACACCCCTGTTGTGAACATGTGGTTGCACCCTGCATGGATAAATGGACGGATGGATGGTTAGTAGCGGCTATATAATGCCTGAGGGAGTTTAAAGGTTATTAAGTAAGGCCAATGACGTGTATAAAATAGACTATGCGTTTAGGATGAATGTTATGGAAGAGATCTTTGAGATTAGAAGCTGTATGGGAATTTTGGCGAATGATATCAAAGTCGATACAACTTGCACTGCCGTGGAACAAGTATCACTGTATCAATGTCAAAACAATGAGACAATCGACAGAATACATACTGGGGCTGAACTGCTCTGCATGGTGAAATATATACAGACTGACACTCTAGGCCATTATGGAGATGCTAGAGGGATCATGTGTAAGGGGTTAAAGACTATACACAACTGAACAAGAAGCAACATATTCAAACCAGCGGTAAACCAGACAACTGAGCTAAACATTAACCCCTTGACGCCCACTGTTACCATTATGGGTACAGCTATAAAGCATCCTGTGTCAGACTAGGTTAAGCTAGACATTTGTAATTTTTGACATCCGGGCCCTGAGCGTCAGAGTGCCCGGATGTCAAAAATTACGAATGACGGCTTAACCCGGTCTGGCACAGGATGCTTTATAGCTGTACCCATAATCTCAACAGCGGGTATCAATAGGTTAACCTTTACAATAACAATTATAATTATAATTGTGCGACGGCAAGTTACCACAGCCATCAGAACTGTTCACCGTTGTATCAGACCACGGCTAGACTGACTGGGACATTCCAAGTGTCAAGTTTCAGGCAAATCAGATATAAAATCATCAACGGAATATAAATCTAGAAAACAGCTGGAAAAGTTGCGAAACTCAAGACAGACAGTTATCACTGTCAACTGTCGCGAGGTCTGCTGGTTAAGAACTAAGGCAAATATCCCAATTCCAAAAACAAAATGGTGTATCCGAAAACAAACAAAAAATGTTAAAATCACTAATGAAATATAGTAAAATAGATACGAGCACAAAATGTGATATTCGTGTGTACACATGTAGCAAGCAACAAGTGCAATATGATCAATCAATCAATCAATCAATCAATCAATCACAGTGTAATTACAAATACTGATGCAATGACTCGGAATAAAGCACGTCTCTAGCTAGAAAAGCTGAAGTGCAAAACGTGTTGCACTGCTAATAACTAAACACAAGGCTCTAAACCATGCTAAAATACCTCTCTCATGCCCCTCCCCTCCCTCCATCTTTCCCTCCTTGTCTTCGTCCCTCTGTCAGTCCCTCCTTCTTCCTCCAGTTTCCCAGTTCAGGGCTGAATCTTAAGAGTGCTCGGGTGTCAAAAATTACAAATGACAGCCTAACCCTGTCTGGCACAGGATGCTTTATAGCTGTATCTACATGTCAAAAGTGGGCATCAAAGGGTTAATGATAAAATAAACCACCTGCACTGAACAGTTTCTCACGAAAATGAAAGACAATCAACTTGAAATGCCACAGCTAGCTAGCAGCACTGTCCAATCACCATTAGTAGGCTATGAGTACTGCCACCGAGACGAGACATTGCTACAGATCCAACATGTCTCAAGCCCACCAGTCACAGAGTGTATCTGTGTGACAGTGCTCAATGCTCAATAGGTCGAATGACAACAACAAATATCTACCAATTAATACCAATATATACACATTACATTACACTACGCAACGATAATAAGTTAGCAATTAGCATAATGAAAGAACACTGGCGTAAAGCAATGCCGACTCACTCACTCCTCGGCTCCAGATACATGTGCTGGATATGACCAATAACTTAGCAACAACAGTAATAATAATAATAATAATACAAACTGTTAATAGTAATCACAAACGCATGCCACCACAACTACCTACTCAGTACCTAGTACCTAGTACCTAGTGCAGGTCTAGTACCTAGTACCTACGACGATATGTCAACCACTAGAGAGCTGCATGTATTGCGTGTTGTACCATACAAGCCATAGTCTTCACACATCGCATGGATGGATGGATGGTTAGGGTTTAATGGCATTTTTAGCACACAAGTAGTGGCTATATCATCCCTGAGGAAGTTTAAAGTTTATTAGTAAGGCCAAGGGCGTGCATATATAAGGGATTATTTGTTCAGGATGAATGTTATGGAAGAGATCTTTTAGATTAGAAGCTGTATAGAAATTTCGGCGAATGATATCGAAGTCGATACGGGGGATACTCACGGCCAGAAATATGTTCTACAGTTAATAAAGAATTACAAGGTATACATATTGGGGGATCCTCATCCTTTAAAAGCTATGAGTGGGTTAGATATGTATGACCTATTCTGAAACAATTATAAAGAGTTTGGATGGATGGTTACGGTCTTATACGTACCGAGGGGGGTCACCATCTATCCAAGCAGCAAATACAGTGGCTGACAAAGTCATTCATTCCAATACATTCATCCTTACACAAAAGAGAAATACTCAACTAATAAAACTTAATCAGTACCACGCAATACCTACAGCTGTGATTTGTCTTCTATTTCAACAGAACCGAATCATGATAAAACTCAACACAAACAACAATAGTGTGTACTATGTCCGTCCAATTCATTAAAACATTAAATATTCGCATCACAAAATCAAAATTCATATTAGCAACACGTGACAACGTAAGCCCAACAACCTATTCATAATACTGATCACCGGAAACAAACCATATCATTAAGCACACCGCATGTCAGTTATTGCATAAACACACTACAAAACAGTTAGGTGTGATCGACTTTCATACTACAAAAAAATCAGAAATATTACCACTTTATGCAAAAATGACATTTTCACAAAATTAAACTCATAATAAACAAATTAAACAACAATTATTTTTCAATTATTTTTCTACTTATTCATCAACATTTCACTGACAGTATATTTTCTGTAGTCAAGTTCCAAATTCTAGCCACATCAAAGCTACATGAATCATTGCCTATGATGACCTAACGACATATGCACTACATATGTAGATTTTTACCATCAACTGCTCTGAAACAGCTTAAATGACCTTGAGACGTCACCCAAGGTCATCACAAACCATGAGGTTCAACAGATGACATACGGTTTGGGGATAGTTGACCACTGTAATTACAGATATCGCTCAAGTTTCATACCCCTCGTGTACTTGCAGCCCAGCTTAAGGGTCGTTTGAATTTTGTAAAGATATTAAGTCCCTTAAAACTAGAATGATGTGGCTATCCAGTGGTAAGGAAATTACACAACATGTTTAGACGTTTTCACAACAATACCAGTATGTGATGGACCGACGGACAGAATTGCCTATCAATATCGTGCACTGCATTCATGAACGAACATGGATTCACGCATGATGAAAATTTGATGGTTACAGACGATAACAACACTATGTCATAATCGCCATATTTCACCACACGTTTTACGAATTTCCCCTGTAATGCACGTTCCATCTTTTTCGTAAGTAAGTTCCATAATCTGTTACGGTATAAACCTTTAACCACAATTTCTCCGATCAAACCAACTGCTGCAGTGCGTTATCATGAACCAATACTGAACGCTGCCATAATTACAGACTACATCAACCAAAACGCTGGCAATAATTAAACGCAAGCAGCAATATGAAAAATGCACAAGCTGGTGAACATAGTTCATAAATAACTTATTGATATTAATAAGCATCAGATGGACAAACCAGGGATGTTAACGAGACTAGGGAAGAATGAGGCCAAGGTTGAGGCCGAGCTGAGATACTATAAGGCCGAAAATTTCGGTGTCGAGGCCACGTTGGCCTCCAAGACTTAACATCCCTGGGACAAACTGGTCCATGAAGCAGTGTACTGTGAGTTTATAAGCACAAGTGTGAATCAGCTGTGATAGAACACAAAGACACACACATGTAGACTGTGAACTACAGGAATATGAAGCTATGTAAATGTGTACAGTATTTTTAGCGTAGAAAACGACTGGACTGGAGACACTCGTAAAAACCACACTTGCTACCGCACACGCAGAGTCATGCTGGTGGTTAGACATCTCAAAAACTGTTTAAATAACGTTATTAATGCAACGCAAACCGACGAGCAGTTTAGTTTGCAAATAACACACATCTTAACTACGATTGAATCAATTAATCAGTGAATAGCCACTGAACCGACCAACGAACAACTGCTAAACGATATAATATATTAAACTTCTCTACGGTAAAAATAGAAAGAAACCATCGAAAAACCAGGAAAAAGTAACAAATATTGAACTGCAATAGAACGGTACGGCTCAGCACCAGCGGAATGGAAGAGAGCGCGGGCGATCGGCGCCTTCCTTGACAAGAGGCTTGTGGTACTCGCGGCCAGGCCTCGAGTGAATCTGCATCCAACACTGCTCACAGTAGTACTGGAGGCACGTCACACTGGCACAGAAGAACGGAGCAAACTTGCCACCGCAGCGAGCACCCTGGCACTCGTCACAGAGCTGATCATCAAGGACATACGGCTTCACCTCCACCTGAAACATAGAGACACACCCACAGCACACAATCAATTCACCAATCTTAACCCACTGACACCAACTGTTGCCATATTGGTACAGATATAAAGCATCCCGTGCCAGACTTGTGTTAAGCCGGCCATTTGTAATTTTTAACATCATGGCACTCTGACGCTCAGCCCTGAGCGTCAGAGTGCCCACTGCCCAGATGTCAAAAATTGCAAATGATGGCTTAACCCAGTCTGGCACAGGATGCTTTATATATATATGGCAACAGTGAGCGTCAAAGGGTTAACTATTACAACAAGGACGGACCACGCGTCAGATGGTAGCCTGGTCAGCTATACCGGTGTCTAATGTCAACAATTGTAATGTCAGGTAAGATCACACACAGAGACAGACATCCAGGCCGACCTCATTACCAAACTACTGACTCCAATGACAAATGTTACATCTCCACAGCATTCAACAAGTTCCTTATAATTAACTGCTTAACACAAGCAGAAATAAATAAACGAACAAAATGAAATTTACTGATGGCCATGTGAATGCAGCGTCGCTCACAAATATCAAGTGTGCAGCTGCAGCAGCTGTAATGATAGAACATCAATATCACCAGCTGCACATCGACTCATTGACATTTAGCCACCACCAGCACACACTGACAGCTTGTCAATACATCCACTATTAGTAGTACAGCCATAGCACAATGCTGCACAGTCAGTGCACTAATGAACATCCATTGACAACTGATGCACAAATGATATGTACTCAGCAGAGTCACCACTGCGGTTCAATCTTTTTCTTCTATTGTTGCACGCAGTACTAGGAGTGTGTAGCACCAAACGTAGACATCAGTCTCCAGAGTGGATGATTCTGAATGATGACAATTGCTTCATTCAGGGAGAGGTTGTTGGATGTCAGGTCTTGCTGGATAGTCTTCATCCACAAAGTACGACATCGTCCTGGTGGTCTCCTCCAGGGCTCTACAAATGACAAATATTACAACAGGTTAGAGCCACTTACACGTTTGTCAATGTCACCATGCTGCAGTTGAACGAATCTTGCACTGATGGCAGCGATATAGCTCTGCTGGTTGGAGAACGCAACACGCCCAGCACCCTTCGGATATCTCAGCTCTGGATCAGTGTCAATGCCAGCATAGCACACGCCTCCATAGAGACGATCCATTATCATAGCCAGCTCCACTGAACACACACACACTCACTTGACCTCAACAATACATTCAACACTTTCACAGCAACTCATCTAACTGTTTAAGACAAAGTCAGTTTATTAATGTTTTCATATTGGTTCACAAGCTTTACAACGACCCTTATTGTCAGTCACAGTGTCCGTGGTTCTTTTATTCTTTCTGTCTGTCCACATTTTCAAAATTCTTCTTCTATGGCAAAATTCTTCTTCTTCTTGTCGTAAAATCTGGGAGGGCCCACGTTCACCAGTTTTGGAACTTAAGCTCTCCCCAGTGTTGTTAACACTTCAAGGCCAAGGCCAAGGACTTGACGTCAGAACACGTTCAAGGACCGCTTTAGATTACGGGGTGCGAGAGAACATAAACGTGTTTATTAAACACTGTCAAAGGCTCAAAGCTATAAAGCTGACAGTCGCATGGAGCCTTAACTGCCTTCATGTCACAGTTTGTGTGGCTCTAAGGTGCCCCAGAGAATTAACAGTTAAGCCAAGGACTTAACCCTCAAGGCCACGGCCATGGACTGAAAATTTGTCCTCTAGGACATCTCAAAACCAAGGAACAAGGCCAAGGACAACAACACTGATTCCGCATCCCCAACACCAAAATTGCAACCCAAACCCTCTTGAGATATAGGCGTCCAAATTTGCAACTTTCCCCTAAATTCCCCTAGTTTTGTATTTTTCAAAACTGCCCATCAAGTTCTATAGATGCCGAAAATTTGATATTTTCAGAAGCAGAAATAACAAAGTCAGCTCATTTTTAACACAGGCTCAGGCCGTAAGATTGATACAGGTGTAAAACAGTCAATCTGCTGAACACTCCACCAGAGCACAGATATCAACTCCGTCAAAAATCTTTTTACAAGCCTCATCTTGTCTACATCAACTATTTCCTGCAAGTCTTGCTTTCATACTTGACTGACACTGACATTGACACTGAAGGTCAATGATGAATAATGCCGACCGACCTGCTCTTAGCGGCCTCGGAACACCACCAACAAATATAGTCTTCCTTGGATCAAGCGGCTGAGTGGCATCCATAACGAAGTCTGAGTCAGCCAAGTTCCACGGCCTGATCTGTACCTATCAGTCACATCAGTCCAACTCAACTCACAGTGTCACAACTCAACTCTGTGACAACAGCTAGAACCAACGCACTCAGACAGGTTACTTATCTTCCCTGTATCATTAACAGAACTCTGTTAAAAAAGCCAGATGTTCATCACAGGCAAGCCATCTCAGAACTACAGGTGTCACCGAAGTACGGTGTCACACAACTTTACTTGCAGACCAACATAAACGAGCACACCCCGCCTTAATCCCAGCAAGTAAGGTACTTGATTTACCTACCCCGGAGGGATGGAAGGCCGAGTTGACCTAGGTGCCTTAACTATGCCACAGCCGGGAATCAAACCCATGACCTCTTGATCGAAAGTCTGACACCTAAACCGCTGCGCCACCACGACACTCTGGTAGTACTAGCTGATGCCTTATATTAGTACTACACTTGTCTGCTATCAAATCATTTCCCTCACATTACACTATGTACCTTCAGTTATTACAGGACACCACAGCACAAACACGCCAAGTTGTATTTCAATGGACAAATTTCATACACAGCTTAAGTTACACAAGTTAAAGAAATCAATTTTACATTGTTACACGTCAACCAGTGAAATACAATCAGCATTAGAGACTGGAAACATACTAAAACTTGTAAGATAATTTGCCATTCCAAAAATTCACCCCACTTCTAATCAAGACTCCCATAATACAGTGAGTCTGAAAAAAGTGCTCAGAAGAGTTATGAGATAAAGGGTGGAAGAATGCAAGAAATCTATCAATCTATCTATCAGTCATTAAGGCAATGTAAGTGCCGAGATACATCAAGGCTGCTGGCCGGGCACCTAGCAATGTTTGTTGAAAGCATCATTGTATAGAAATGTCTCAAGTTGGTGTTTGAAGGCAACAGCAGTATGAATGCAGTAAAGCAGTGGTGTAAGTCTGTTCCATGCACAAGGTCCAGCTGAAGCGAATGAAGGGTCTCCAAAGTAATGAATGGAAGAATGGATGACAGAATAAATGAGTGAGTGAGTGACTGAGCTAGTGAATAACAAAAGTTCTGAAATATGACTACTTCTCTGCCATTAACAAAACAAAGTCTGCAGTGAACATGGAAGGCATCAAGCGATAAGCACAATCTATTGGACGTGCCTGCCAGATATATAATAAGTACCAGTTTGTCTTTCATTGTTGGACTGGTAACACACCAGTACATCTTACTATCCTCCACAATGCAAGCCTCAGTCAACGCCTGCACTGAGAGCTCATCTTGAAACAGCAGGAAACAGTACCCTATCATACACACACACAACTGACACATCTTCAGCCAGACAGCCCCTGAGACAAATAGGACTACATATGCCAAAGAACTCACGCCTCTGTCTATTTCTACTCATTTGTCTGCTAAACTTTCATCAATTTCGGGATGATGTTTTGGAAATTATTCATGGACTGCTGTTGGCATCACAACAACGACTTAACGAGGCATCAAGAAAACAAATCGCCCATTCATCATTATACAAGTATGGACTGCTGTAATATTGCCCCGATATTGCTCCGCTGTTCCCACGGCCAAAAATTACTCCTGATATAGTCGTACTTCCTGAGAGTTTTAGCTTGAAGGAAACATGACGACTGAGTTAATAATCTTTGGCCGAGAGAACATGATGTGAATCAAGGGAAAATGTCACAGTGTTGCATGAAATGATCAACTATTTTTGTTATATACCGTCATAAAAGTTTGATGCGTAAACAAATTACGTAAGCATTGACGTAAAATGTAATAATTTCTGGCTGAACTTAGAGATGTAAAAATTAACTAAATTTATTTAAAATTTAAACACGTCATCTGACTAACTCAAAATCGCAAAACAAACAAACAAACAATAATAACGACTATCATATGTAGTAAGTATACCTTTAGGTGGAAAGTAGGACTTGCTCTCAGCCTTGTGAGGCCAATCAACCACCAGAGGACCAAAACGACGAAAAGCCACAGTTATTTCATCTGACAAATAAAATCAAAAACTATTCAATACAATTTACTCTGTCAGTGGTAATTAGTGCAGGTGGCGGCACTGTGTCAGTCTCTTATTGCTGACTGATGGTGTGTAGATGACAAACACTGTCTGACGACAGTGATAATTTGCTTCTTTTAGCGCAAAACAATATCAGATGCCGCTGAATACTGTCCTTCAAATGCCACCTACAACGTGGTGGTGGGCATTAACGGATGACTGCCGTGATGTCGTCACTCTGGTGTCTACATTGTTATCTACTGTGCACACTGATTACTGGACATATGCCATGATGGGGTGCACTCACTGCCACCACAGCACATAGGGCAGTAATTATCGCCAACCGTGCTATTGTGTTCTTTAGCATAATCCTGGCAATGACACAACAATGGGGATAGGCCAACATCAGTACATTGGATATCGGTCTATAAAGTCTACAAATTCAGTCATTCTCTACTAGTAAATGACAGTGGAACAATAATGGTGACAAGGTATAATGAACATTAACAACTAGCAACTTGAGAGAGAATGTCCCTTCTCTGAGTTGCAAACTTCAAATTTCAAGAAAACTGTGGCACACAGCAACCTCATCACCAGCAGTCGAAAAACACGAAGGAGTAAATGTAAGAACAAACAACAAAACAAAGTAAAGATTTAACTCTTTGATGCCCACTGGTGCCATATGGTACAGCTATAAAGCATCCTGTGCTAGACTGGGTTAAGCCGTCATTTGTAATTTTTGACATCTGGGAACTCTTGATGCTCTGTATTGAGTGTAAAAGTGTCCGGATGTCACAAATTACGAATGACAGCTGGCTTAACCCGGTCTGGCACAGGATGC
>Ga0209680_1000480_pt1 | contig 11116 bp, 9 predicted proteins | sample WorMetLIZISLAND1_FD_187413 | JGI IMG/M metagenome (GOLD analysis project Ga0209680, IMG submission 187413) | Marine gutless worms symbiont microbial communities from Max Planck institute for Marine Microbiology, Germany - Olavius loisae LIZARD... ... | reverse complement strand
ATTCTCCACCGTCCCGCCTCGACGACGGCTCGACGTCGAAAAAACCGGTTTCGCTCCTCGAAAATCGACCCGGAAGAAAAAAAACGGCCTCTATCGACCTTCATGAAATATCCGGGCTAGACGTATTTTCTTCCCCGATGAGGCGCAATGTCGTATTTCTCGTTAAAGTTTAGGGGGCGGGCAGCGAAAATTGGTAGTCGTTCTTATTAAAATAGCCGAACCGTTTATATTTGGCTGGGGAAGTTTCGCAGTTTTTTGGGAGTTGCTTTGCCTTTACCGGAGTAAAATCTATCGTCCGGATAATACAATTGATAAGCGAACTCTCTTAATAAGGGCGACCGTTGCAGCCGTCGCGGCCCTGATAATCTTCTATCAACTTTTTGCCTACTGCCCGCATGTTCTTTGTGGAACCTTTAGTATTCCGACGGAAGGTGATGACGCTCTTATTTGGTTTGGAATTCCGATCAGACTCTATTTGCCGCCACCGGGTTTCGCCGTACTTGCCATTTCTCTAGTACTTTTGTTTCTCGACCCACTCTTGGCGCTATACGTATACGCAAAGGCTCCAGAGCATATTCAATCCGTCCGCAGGACCTTTTCGATAAGAAGGTTAGTCTGGTCGGCATTAATCTGTTTGGCGGGCGCCGCCATTTGGTTGGGGACTCGTAATTGGGTGACATAATCCCGTCTGATCCAGTTAGTCCTCTTTGAGTTTTCCGCGGAACCTTGATTCCCTGACACGTTAGTTTTGTCGCCGCAGTCCCGCGGAGTCCGAGCAGCTGTCCTTTCCTCCGGTCCGAAACGTCCCCTTCCCTATCCCTCCGAAACCAACCGCTCATAAAGATGCCAGGAGGCATGGCCGAGGACGGGGAAGATGACGATCACGCCGAGCAGCGCCGGAGCGATCACGGCGAGGGTCAGGGCGCCGACCACGGCGCCCCAGCCGAGCATGACGATGGGGCTTTTCTTGACCGTCTGCACGCTGGCGATCATGGCCGTGACGAAGTCGATGTCCTTGTCCATCAGGAGCGGCATGGCGATCACGGTCAGCGAGAACAAGACCGTCGCCAGCACCGCGCCGACGCAGGAGCCGACGATGAGGAAGGTGGCGCCCTCCATGGTCGTGAACAGGACGGTGGCCGCACTTTCGAAGGTCTGAAGGGGTTTGTTCTGCAGGAACAGCGCCAGCATCAGGCGCACCTGGTAGGCCCACAGCCAGAAGGCAAAGAGGACGATCAAGGCCATCCACCCGAACTGGCGGCGCTGCTGGTTGAAGACGACGAGGAAGATGTCCGATGCGCTGAAGGGCTCCGCGGCCTTGAGGCGGCGAGACATCTCGTAGAGCCCGGCGGCGAGGAAGGGGGCGACGAGGGGGAAGCCGACGGCAGCCGCGATGACGATCCAAACCTGGTCGAAAACTAGGAGACCGGACAACAGGACCGCGCCGATCAGTGCATAGGCGAGGCCGAAAAAGAGGCTGAGCGCCGGGCGTCTCGTCATGTCGCGCAGGCCGGCATGCAAAGCGGTCTTCACGTCTTCGACGGTGGCAACGGCGACTTCAAGGCGAACTTGTGGAGCCGCTTGCTGTTGGCCTTGGTCCGCTCGCATGACGAAAGCTCCCTCTACCCCACTGGTCTTTGGCTGGCCTTTGGCGGGTCTCAACGAAATCACCTTCGAGCCGGCGCATACATTTGTAAACCCCTTTGGCCCATTCCGCCGCGCCATCCGGTGTCAAGCGGCCGGGCGGTCGCGTCTTCGCGGTTGGTAGGGCGCGGTTATTCGGTCGGCCGGCGGCGCGGTTTCGGGCTCGTCCCATCGGTCCGGACTTTGGCCTTGACCTTAGGCGGGCGGCGGCTGGCCGCCGTTTTCTTGGCCGCCGGCGGGTTGGCGTCCGTCTTCTTCGGCGGCACGCCCTTGATCAGCGGGCGGCCGGTCGCCGCCCGGGTCCAGGCTTCACGGATTTCCTGCTCGGCCTTCAGCCAGTATTCCAGCTCGTTGCCGATCAGCTTTCCGGCGATCTCCCACAGCGCATATGCGCGCTCGCGGATTTCGTGCTCAAGCTTTTCGTCGCTGGCCTTGTCGTCGGGCTTTATGGTTTCGGTTTTCTTGTGTTCGCTCTTTTCATCCATGACCCCCTCCCACTGCCGGCGCGCCTTCGCGTCCCGGCGATGAGGACCCCACGGTCGTCGACTGGATGAAGCAACTTAAGGCCAAATCGGCCGGTCCGTCAGCGAAAATCGACGGCTCCCGACCAGATCCACCGGCACCCTATACTTATGAACCGCCCGAGGTATACGTCCGGTCAGCAGATGGTGCCACCGGCCTTTGATACACTGTGTTCAATGATCGGACAAACGCGGCGGCCAGCATAGAATTACGAGCCGCAACCGGAACCAAGGCCCGGTGAGTGCGTTTCTCCCCACGCCCGACGGCGGGCGTGTTCAACCATCGGAACACCGGTGAACGCCATGTACTGTCGTACCCTAGTGCCGGGAAGTCCGGATATCGGACGGTCCCTGGAAGAGTTTCACGAACTCATCGGCCGCCACAACGAGCCTCAAACGCGGGGTTCAGCGGAACGATTGGCAGCCGATGTGGAGGCCGCCATCGGCGAAATCGGGCGACGGTCGGAAGCCATTCTCGCCACCGTCAACGCCCAGGCCCTCGGCGCCGGCGTGCGCATCAAGGACCAGACCGCGGCCTGTATCGACAACATCCGCAATGAAACGACGGCCACGGCGAGCCGGCTTTTGCGCGAAATCAAGGCCGGTACGGACGAGAAAAGCGCTGCTCGGGCCGCCGGAAAGATCCTCGAAAACGCGTCCAAGCTTTCGGCTGAACTCCAGGAAGAAGCCGAAGCGGCGGCCGCTTCCATCATCCGGGAAATGGAGGCCGCTTCTCAAGACATCCGCCGGATCCGCGATGAAGCGGTCCGTGGTTTGGCCGAGGTCGCCGAGGGCGCCATGCTGAAGCTCACCGAAACGGAGGAACGCACGCGTGCGGTGGAAGGCGCATGGGACACGGCGCCGACAGTCGAGAGCGCGGTGAAGTCGATCACAGCCGAGGCCATCGAGGCGCTCGCCGAGGCAACGGAAAAAGTCGCGCGCGCGGCCAGCGATGCCGCCGCCCGGCTGAACGACACCACGGAGAGGGCGATCGCCGCCGTGCGCCAGACGGCGGATGCGGCGATGCAGACCATCGGTCGCGTCATCGACGACGCCAACGCTCGGATCCTTGGTGTCACGGAAGAAGCCGTCACCGCCGTCGTTCCGGAAGAGGACATCGATCATTTCAATCTCGCGGCCCTCAAGGAAAAGTGGGGGCCCCGGAATCGTCGATGATGTCCAAGCCTCGCGGCCCCGGTCTTCCGTTCATTCGCTCGGGAATCCGGAGGGCCGATATCCAGGAGAGATCGAATGCCCTTTGATTCCAGGATAAGTAAGGATCGTAAACCAGCGTCGGAGCCCCACCGGGGTGGGCCCGGCGTGAACACCGCGTCGCCGCAGCCGCCCGGCGACCCGGCCGCTGGTACTCAAGAGCACTACCTCAAGGATGAACTCTATCGTCTGGTGCGCGAAGACCCGATGATTTTCACCTTCCTTGAAGAGGGCTCCCTGGATGGGATCTGGTATTGGGACTTGCGGGCGCCGGAAAACGAATGGATGAGCCCGCGGTTCAAGTCGCTCTTCGGATATGCCGATCACGAGGTGATCGATTCGCCCGATTGGTGGCAAAACAATATCCATCCCGAGGACCTGAAGATCGCGATCGACAACTTCGAGAAACACAAGGCCGACCCCGACCACCGCTACGATCAGATCGTCCGTTACCGGCACCGGAACGGTTCCACGGTTTGGGTTCGCTGCCGAGGATTGATCATCCGCGACGAGGACGGAACGCCGAGACGGATGCTCGGGGCCCATACGGACGTAACGGAGCTGAAACGGACCCAGCAGGCACTGGAGGCGGCCAATGCGGAGCTTGCCGGGCTCAACGACGAACTGAACCGCCTCAACGAACAAAAGGACAAATTCTTCGGCATCATCGCCCACGACCTGCGGGCTCCGTTTACGGCGCTGCTCGGATTTTCGGAGCTCCTGGAGCGAGGCGTCGGCGAATTGGCGCCGAATCAAGTGATCGAGTATGCATCGCTGGTACACCGTGCCGCGGACGGCGGCCACAAGCTGCTCGAGGATCTCCTGGAGTGGTCGCGCCTGCAGCTGGGTCATTTGGATTACGCGCCGGTGACCTTCGACATCGAGGATCTGGTCCGGTCGAACCTCAGCCGTTTCGCGCCCCTTGCGGCGTCCAAGAAGGTTGAGCTCCGCACCGAAGGACGACACGACCTGCTAGTACACGCGGACTCGCGCATGATCGACACTGTCCTGCGCAACCTCATCAGCAATGCCATCAAGTTTACGCCGGCCGGCGGCAGCATCGTCCTCGAGACCCGGCATGCCGACAAGACCGTCGAGCTGGTCGTCAGGGACACGGGGATCGGCATTTCGAGCGATCGGTTGAAGGACCTGTTCACGCTGGGAATCCAGTCGGTGAGACGGGGAACCGACGGCGAGGCCGGCACCGGTCTCGGTCTCTATCTGTGCCAGGAGCTGATCGACCGCAACGGCGGCGAACTGACTGTCGAAAGCGTCGTCGGTCGCGGCTCCACGTTCCGCCTTTCGCTGGCCCCCGGGCGGCTGACCGGCCTGTTCCCGGGGCGCCCCCGGACGCCTCATCGGCCCGGTCAGGCGGTCGTCCCGGCGACCGTCGCCCGATGCATGACCCGGCGCTGGGCCGGGTCGTAGGTGCGGCCGCGGTGGAGGACGGAGCGGTTGTCCCAGACGACGACGTCGCCGGCCCGCCACGAATGCGAATAAACATGGTCGGGGCGGATGCAAAAACCGGTCAGTTCGCGGACCAGGGCCCGGCCCTTTTCGACCGGCCAGCCGACAACATGGGAACAATGGCTGCCGACGTAGTAGACCTTGCGTCCGGTTCGGGGATGGGTGCGGACCAGCGGATGGTGCGGTGGTTCGAAGGCCTTCTTCTCCGCGTCGGTGAAGATGTCGCCGGAGATCAGCGAGCGAGAATAGATGATCGAGTGTTCGCACTGCAGGTCCTCAAGGGCGTCCTTGTCGGTGTCGCCGAACGGTCCCGCCCAATCGTCATAACAGGCCCGCAGGTCGGCGAATTCGGTCTCGCCGCCCGTATCCGGGACCTCGTGGGCGGCGAGGATGGAATAGGTGCAGGGCACCGGCTTGAAGGAGCTGTCCGTGTGCCACAGCAAATTGCCCTTCATATAGGTGGCGTGTTCGCCTTCGGGGTCCATGATGGCACCATCGTCACTGACGTTGGAAAGGCGCGTGACCTTGGTGTCGACGCCGCCGTACTGGTCGCGGGCCAGCGGCACTTCCAACGGCCCGAAGCGCTCGGCGAAGGCGACCAGGGCCGCATCATCCAGGAATTGGTCCCGGAACACGGCGATACAGTAGGCATCCAGCGCCGCCTGGATGTCCTCGAACAGACCCTGAACCAAGGGTTCATTGAGATCGATGCCGGCGATCTCGGCGCCGAAATCGCCACCCCGATCGGTAATCGTCAACCCGCTTTCCGGTTTTTCGCCCATGCTTCCCCCCGTCAGGCGCGCCGCCAGGCCCGGCCGCGGCGTCTTCATTATGACGATGTGCCGTCCGTCGGGGAAGGCATTCGGTGTTTTGACGCTCTGGCCTCGCACCCCGGCGCCGCGCTAGACTGCCTTGCGGCCGGCCGCCGGTCGAACGGCGGCGGAGGCAGACGGCGAAGCCGGACCGATCGGGAGGAAAGGGACGTGCCCAAACCCATGGCGAAGACGGGAACCGGAAGCAGCGCCCAGGACCCGGAACGGGTCAAGGCCGAACGCGACCGTTCCATCAAGCTGGCCTTCTGCCGGGCCGATTTGCTTTTCGAACTCGACCGCGACCTGACCATCGTATACGGCGCCGGCGCCACCGACCTGTTGTTTGGCGTGTCGCCCGACGACCTGCGCGTCGGCCGCGTCCACCATTTCGAGGTGCTGAGCCGCTTCCGCGATACGGAGCGCGCCAAGTCGACCTTCCAGATCATCACTTTGGCCGAGAACCTTAACCTGATCGCCGAATTCGATCGCGCCGTGTTCGACAAGTCCGCGGCGCTTTTGGACGAATTCGCGAAAAAAGGCCCGATGCCGGCCGTCGCCATCGACCTGTCCGGCTTGTCGCTCAGCAACGACGCTTTCGTCGACGGGCTGCTGAAGAGCCTCAAGGCCAAACCGTCGCTCAAGGGGCGGTTGCTGTTCGAACTGACCGAGTCGGCGGGTATCGGTCAACTCGAGAAGACCAACAACATCATTCAGGGATTTCGCCACATGGGCTATGGTTTCGCCCTCGACGACTTCGGCGCCGGGGCCGCCAGCTTCGATTACCTGAACGCGCTCGAGGTCGATGTCGTCAAGTTCGACGGGCCGGTGATTCGCCGCGCCTGCGCCTCCAAGCGCGGCGGCGACCTGCTGACGACCATGGCTAAGATGTGCGCATCTTCGGGCGTCGAGACGGTCGCCGAAATGGTCGAGGACAAGAACATCGCCAACCAGGTCTTCTACTGCGGCATCGACTTCGGCCAGGGCTGGTATTTCGGCAAGCCGAGTCCCGACCCCTTCGCCTTCGCCGCCGATTTCGCCGACGAAACTGACGACACGGAATAGGGACGTAACGATGTCTCGGGTAGCTTTCCAACGGGCCTTTCAGGAATTGAACGAGGACGAGATTGCCTATCTCCTCGAGAACAGCCGCAAGGTCGCTTTCGACGACGGCGATATCTTGATCCGCGAGAACGAGGATACCGGCATTATCCTGGTCATCCTCGACGGTAAGGTCCGGGTCGTCCGCCTGCAGGGAGGGCGGACGGAGAAGGAGCTGTCAGACCCGCTGTCCGCCGGCGACACCGTCGGCGAGATGTCGTTCATCGACCACATCGGCGCCAGCGCCACCCTGATCGCCTCGGGCACGGTGCAGACCCGCTCCATCGACCGTGATCTCATCGCCGGTATGGGCGAGCGCGACCCGACATTCCGCGAGCGTTTCTATCTGTCCCTGCTGCTGACCGTGATCCGCCGGCTGCGTTCCCTCGACCATGCCATGGCGTTCCCAACCTGAAGCCGGTTCCGTCGCCATCGATCACCCGAAATAATCCTCCAGGTGATCGACCGCATTGACCGCGCTTTCCACGGCGCCGTCGAAGGTCGGATAGACCATGTAGTCGCCGGCCAGAACCAGCGGGCCGGCGACACTGTCATCATCGGCGAGGGCAAGCAGACGTTTCGTGTGGCCGGTGTCGAAAACGGGAAAGGCGTAGGTGAACCGCTGGATATCGGCATCGACGACGAGCCCCGTGATACCCGGGACGTAGCGCTCGAGGCCGTCAAGAATACGCTGGACGAGCGCCTTATCGGACAGCGCCAGCAACGAACGGTCCCCGGCACGCTCGGGCGCCACGTAGACACCGAGTACGGCCGGCCCCCGGTAGTCGACCGCGACCTGGGTGCGCAGGGCGTCATAGAGGGTGACGAAAACCTCGCCGATGGCGGCGACGCTCCAGGTCTCGTGGAGCACGCGGCGCTTGAGCATCAGGTTGACGGTGACGTAGGGCGCGTAAGGTACGGACACCAGGGTGCGGCGTGCCGAGCCGCTCAGGATCGGTTCGGCGACGGCGGCCGCAATGGGCGCCGGCACCGTCAGTATGCAGGCGCGGGCCGCCAGTCTGATGCGCCGGCCGGCTTTCAGGTAGTGGATGCGCAGCGGGTGGCTGTTGTCGACGGTTCTTTCGATGCGCTCGACCCGGGCGCCGGTCTCGACGACGCCCGCACCCAGACCGCGGCCGGCGGCGTCGATGATTTCCTGCATGCCCAGACGGAAGCTGTAGACGCCGCTGGTCTCGGCCTCGTCCGGATCGTAGAGGTTCCAGGCCATTTCCGGCACGTTCCAGGCCAGCGACAGGTCTCCATTGGCAGCGCCGAACAGGCCGCGGTTCTCGACATCGATCAACGCGCGGACCAGGGGGTGGATGCCTTCCGCGGCGAGCCAGTCGGCGACGGTTTGACGGTCCCACCTCGCCATACGCGCCACGCCCCCGGCACCACCGTCGACCGCGGCGCCGATGCCGCCCTCGTAGAGGGCTTCCAGGCGTTCGGCAACCCGCTGGTAGTCGTCGCGGGCGGCACCGGGTAGGAAACCGAGGATGTCGCGGCCCGCCCACAGGCGGCCGTCCATGGCGACGCCGCCGGTCGGCGGCGGGATCGCCAGCGCCTCGAGACCGAGATCGTCGATCCATGCCGCCAGCGCGCCTTCCGGCTCACCGATGTATTCCGTTCCCTTGGCGTAATGAAATCCCCGCCATTGACCGCCGATTGTGCGCCCGCCGGCCACCGCTTCGGACTCGAGGACGCGTATGCGGTAATCCTTGAGCAGCCAGGCCGCGGCGAGGCCGCTGGCACCGCCGCCGACGATTACCGCGTCGAGCGGCCGGTCGTCGCCATCGGAGGCGGTGCCAGTGTGCGGCTGAGCGAGCCAGCCGCCAAGCCCGAGCGCCGAAACGCCCGTCAGAAACCGGCGGCGATCCATGGTGCGGATCAGTTTAGCGGTTTAGATTGCTTTGCGGAACCGAGGGCTGTTTCGACGTTCGCCTGACACGGGGGCGCCGCGTTCGGGAAGGTCACGGAAACCTTCGTTCCGCTACCGACCTCACTTTCGATATCGATGGTCCCGCCGTGCAGATCGACCAGCGACTTGACGATCGTCAGGCCGAGACCGGCGCCCTCCTGGGCGATCCCCGGGTTGGTGACCACCCGGGTGAACGGATCCGTCAGGCCGGGCAGGTCTTCCGGTGTTATGCCGATGCCGGTATCGGCGACGGTGATGTTGACCTCCGACGCAGCCGCTTCGATGGATATCGAGGCATAGCCGTCGGCCGGTGTGAATTTCAAGGCGTTCGACAACAAGTTGAGCAGGACCTGTTTGACGGCGCGGCGGTCGGCGCAAAGATGCGGTAGGCCATCGGCGATCAGAACATCGAAAACGAGACCGCCGTCACCGTTTGCGTTTTCCACCGTATGCGTACAATCGGCGACCAGCTCACGAAGGTCGAGCAGCTCCTTGATCAGCGGACGTTTGCCGGCCTCGATTGCGGAGATGTCGAGAATGTCGTTGATCAGCGCCAAAAGGTCATCGCCGGAGGCATGAATGTCTTCGGCATATTCCCGGTAGCGCTTTTCACCGAGAGGCCCGAAGTATTGGTTACGGAGAATCTCCGAGAACCCGAGGATCGCGTTCAAGGGTGTGCGCAATTCGTGGCTCATGGTGGCCAGGAACTCGGACTTGGCCTGACTCGCCCGTTCCGCCTTGATCAGGGCCTCCTGGCGGTCCTCTTCCGCCCGTCTCAGCTCCGAGATGTCGACGGAGAATAGGATCATGGAGCCGTCTTCGAGCCGTTTTTCGGTGATCAGCAACCACCGACCGTCTTGGCGCTCGTATTCGAAAGTGGTGCCTTGCCCGGACCGTCGCTCCAGGCGTTCCGCCAACCACTCCTCTTCGCGGCCGGTGGCCTCGGGAACCAGTCCCTTGCCAATGGCCGCCCGCAGGTGGTCCTCGAAGGAGACGCCGGGCTCGATCGTCTCGATGATGGCCGCATTGAGCTCACGATACCCCTCGTTACAAATGACGAGACGGTCGGCGGCGTCGTACAGGGCGACGATACCGGGCATCATTTCGATGGTCGCCTGAAGACGGCGCGATCGCTCCTCGGCCTGGTGCCGTCGCGTGATGTCCCGCATGACACCGACGAAGCCGCGGTGATAATCGGCGGCGAAGGGATAGACCGTAAGGGTCATCGGGAATGTCGATCCGTCCTTGCGGCGCCCGGACAGTTCACGGGCCTTGTCAATGATCCGGGGCGCGTGGATGTTCGATCTCTTGACGTAATCCTGATGGTTGGCCCGCTCGCCCTCCGGTATCAGGATTGAGACGTCTTCACCAATCACCTCCGAGAGCCGGTAGCCGAACATGCGCTCGGCCGATGCGTTGAAGTTCGTGATCGCCCCGTATTCGTCGATACGAATGATACCTTCGCCGACGCTATCGAGGATTTCGCGGAGCGAACGCTCGCTCTTCTTGAGGGCCGATAGGGTTTGCTCACGCTCGACGACGTGGCCGATCTGCCTGCCGATATGGGCAAGGGTCTCCATGAGTGGCTCTTCCGGTTCGTCGATACGGGTCGAAAAGAACTCCAGCACGGCGACAACGGCGCTGCCGACCTGAATCGGCAAAGCGAAACCGCTCTTGAGCCCGACATCACCGGCTTGCTTGGCCCGCGGAAAATTGGGGTCGGTGGTCACATCGCGGATCCACGCCGGCTCGCCGCTTTCCAGGACCCGGCCGGGCAGGCCGACACCGATCGAGAAATCGGTCTGCTCGGTGATTTGACGGAATAAGGCGAATCCGATCGGGTCATTCAGATGCCAGATCGCCCGCGGCTTCAAGAGGCCTTTGGTACCGGGGGATACGGTATAGACGTGTCCGACCGGCCATCCGGTGAAGGCGCAGATATCGTCGACGCAGCGTTGCATCGCTTCATCGACGCCATGGGCCTCGTTGGCGGTCACGCAGACCTTGTGCAACAGCCCGAGCAGCTTCGGACACCCGTCCTGGGCGGGTTCTTGATCCTGTCCGGTGTTCGCCGATCGCACGGCTGAAGACCCTATGCGGCCTTGCCCATCCACTGTGCTCCTCCCACTAAAGGACTACTTAGTGTAGACGCAATTAAGGAGGCGGAATGCTTCGGAGTATTGCGCAAGTGTTTCAGTTTGCGTCAGCCCACCGGCCCCCATCGGCGGCGAGGCGGCCGTATTCGACCGGCCGCCAACACCGGCACTAGCCCGAAAGATTCACGAAAAGGTACCGCCAAGTCCTCATAATCCGTTATGATTCAATTGGTTAGAATGGATCGAACGGGAGGAATTGGCGGTGACGGATTGTACCTTTTCGGGTTTGCAGTTTCCAGCCTGTCGCAAGCGTCGTGTTGAGGCGGATTTTTCGGGTGGCGCCATCAC
>Ga0209680_1000479_pt1 | contig 11119 bp, 6 predicted proteins | sample WorMetLIZISLAND1_FD_187413 | JGI IMG/M metagenome (GOLD analysis project Ga0209680, IMG submission 187413) | Marine gutless worms symbiont microbial communities from Max Planck institute for Marine Microbiology, Germany - Olavius loisae LIZARD... ... | reverse complement strand
GGATAAAAAATCACAACACAGGAAACGCAGTTCATTGAAATTTTACACACAGTGCCTAAATGAATGTTAGATTATGCTGTGTAAGTGTCATTGGATTGTGTTATATACTGTGCAATGCTGCGCATTTTACAGCATTTTGTTGAGGGGGCCGTTTTTTCCCGGACACGGTGTATGTCAACTTCAGACGGTCAAAGTGCAGCCACTGAGTAGAGGAAAGGTCAGTAACAGATTGGGCGATGACAGAGACATTCGTGTGGCGCCATGCAAGACAACGGCAGCAGCAACAGCCTGAAGGTTATCAGTGTATTCATTCATTCATTCATTCATGTTTATTCGCACAAGCAATCACCGATGTACAATGTGAACACTAAACAGGATAAGAAATGCAGGATAGAAAGGTCGTACAAGAGTAACAAGACACGTTGCACTAAGTACACATCAAGTACACAAAGATTAACTGCACTTTAAAAACGATGAGAAATCAACATTCTGAACTGTTCTACGGAATGACAGCGTAGCGAAATCTACAGTCGATGCCAAACTATATATTTATGACACGCTCAGCAAAGAAATTGCCACGAATACTAGCTGTATGAAATTATGGCGTACAAACATGACTTTTCCATTAATACTTGTTTTGTCCTTTAGTTAGTGTTGCAACTGCAGTTAATTGACATATTTCTGTCATTATTAAAGACACAGTTAATTGACTGTTATTTAGCTGTTACCAGTTACATTTTTTAGGTGAAGAAGTGAAAGAACTGCAGCATGTAGACTCGTTCTTGTTGCATCGAGATCCGCAGTGACAGTGGAACTAAGTCAGTAGCTGTTATCAATAGTCTTATCATACATTCAATTTATCAACTTTATTTCGCCAGCAGTAAGCACAATACAAATAATAATAAACTAAAATACAAACATTACAAGTTATAGGTCCAGCATCATCATGTAGCTGTATGTTAATTTGTGTGTTTGTGTGTGTTACTGATGTTGATGCTTACATATGTCATAATTTGTATTTGTATTCGATTTAGCTATTTGGCTACAACGTCCGTAAACACACTTACTTACTTACTTTCTTTGGCGTATTCATAATAATCAGCTGTTTTGGAGTTTACAAGAATCATTATTTGCTCTATCTATACTGCACCTGCACTACAGTCGTCATGAACGCAGTGGCAGTGAACCACGCGTGCTGAAAGCAGTCAGTTCTTTAGTTCTAAGCTCGATTATTTATCACACAATAAGCTTACATAGTAATAATGAGACAGCGTTTAGATACTTTGTCTCTGAGCGACTGCAGCAGTCCAGCGGTTGTGCCAGTGGCGTGTAGTAGACAGACGCCGAGAACACGGTGAGAGTGCGCTATCTAACACGTCACAGCGTCACATCATCACACGCCTCACAGCGACACTGCAATGAGAACTAGACGGACATAGGCTCGACTCAACGGGCTTACGTCTGTACGGTGATTTAACATCGTAAACTTGGAAGACTAATCCAACGTGGACAGAAGTAGCCGATCAAATATCCTCCACACTCCAAGTCCGCAGATTACATAGCCATGACTTACAGTAACGCACTAAAGTAACACACAATGTCGTCTGTCCGCCTGTAACACTGGTGGATTGAGATCACATACAATACGAATACAATTATTGCATTTGTCCATCAAGTTATTTCATTTCGTGTAAAATGGAAACAACCACACCGACAGAGCTTCACAATGCAAACATCAATCCATAGTCTGCTTCCATTTCCATTTTCTACGGTTCAAAAAACTAACGATATACTTACAGCAAACCTGGCAAGAATATTAGCTCCAGCACCTTCTCCGAAGCAAATGACCTCTTTCACTCTGAAATGCGATACACACTTCATTTCACGCAGAATCACGTTGTAGTGATTACAGCAGGTGATATATCTTGATTAAAGTCACCACGTAAATATCAGTTACCGGCTGTTCCGTGTCAGTTCTGACTGCCGTACGGTAAGTTCAATTTCTATAAAACATGTTTGTCTGAACAACATGAACAAAATTTACATACTAAATCCAACCAGCAGCTGTGTAGTTCAGGTGACACACACGGTACAGACAACTTAATGATTTTTACCGCGCGAAGCACGTACGTGCGTAGCGCGATATTGCTATGGGAATGTCGTCTGTCTGTCCGTCCGTCTGTAACGTTGGTGGATTGTGATCACATAAACTGGGGACAGTTGGAATGTAATTTTAAAAATTAATAGGGCAATCCTTCCCCTACTTGGCGATCCTAACATTGTCCGAAAATTCGAAGGATAATTTTGTCTAAATGTGGGGTATAGGTAAAAAACGCGTTTTTCTGCCTGTAACTCATCATACCTCAGAAACGGTGCGAGATAGATGGTTGGTTACAATGGATTGCCTATAGGAAACCACCCATTTCCTATTCGATTCTTCAGATACTTTTACCGGACGACTTAAACTTTAATTAAACTTTCGCATCCAATCACTTGGATACACTGCCTTCGCTTCGCGCGGTGTTCTGTGCACTAGCACAGCTTTTTGCACATGACGGCCAAAAGACTTAAATAGTAATGTGCACAGTGCACAGTGCGCACTCCGTAGCAGATTTACTGAGAACAATTCGAAGTACACTAATGGTCTAATAAAACAAGGAAGCCTGGCTGTCACTGACAACTTGTGCGAAGCTTGTACTAGCGTAGTAAGTGTCCCGCGGTTTCTATATAAACAGCACAGTTTAATAGGGGATACACGCAGTAATAATCACAAAATTGTTACATAGATGAAATAACCTTCATCGAAGGTCATTATCGACAGTCTGGATTCGATTTCATATTAATTGCCATTAATACCGTGTCTACAGTGTGAGTCAAAAAAATCCCCCCCTGCGCTTTTCTAAAATTTTTTCCCAAATGGATGGGAATATTATAATCAATTTTTACACACATATTGTACGTTCCTTTCTACACTAGACTACGAATTGTTATTCAATTACCTCCAACTTTGCCGAAGTTATGCCGTACTAAGGGCGACAATCCAACGATTTTTTACATTTCACTAGACGTTTTGTAAGTTTGCTTACTGAGCAAATGACGTCACTGTTGACGTCATGTCATATCCGACATGTTTGTTGACATTATAAAAGTGTTTATTTTATAGTGACTTGCCACAAACAACGATCAACAAAGCTATCAACGACTTACGCAAACGTCTGAACGCGCGCGTTTTGGTGCGTTTTGGACATTTTGCGCATTATTATGTGAACTAGGTAGTCGCGCTTAATATGGCATAACTTCGTCAAAGTCGGAGATAATTGAATAAAAATTTGTAATCTAGCGTACGTAGGAACGTGTAATAGGTATGTAAAAAAATCAATTCAAAACTTTTAACCGTTTGTGAAAAAATGAAAAAAATTCGGATAACCTTAGGGAGAGGGATTTTTTTGACTCACACTGTATATCGTACCATTTACCAAATATTAACGGGTTGTTTTGTGCTATAGTATTGTCTTGTGCCCACTCTGATAGTATCTGTGAGGTCGTTGGCACCGGATTTTCATTTTCAGTGCCTGTCTGTGTTATAGATTCATTATTATGATCCGTTCATTGCGCTTCGGATGCGCCCTGGTCGGTTACCGTACGCGCGCTGTTTAGCTTTTCGTTCCGTTATGTCGCCGTCGGCGCCCTCTACAGGTGGATCCGGCGCGTTTGCAGCTTGCCTCTCCCGCCGTTCCTTGAGTCTTTGGCTTCTTCGCAATATAGCTGGCGCCGGATCTATATGTTGGGCGTTAATACAACGTGTCTGGGAATCCTCGGAATGATTAACTTATAGGGAATGCATTTAACGTATGTTTTTCGGTGGAAGTATCCGCATCGTTATTGAGTGTTACATCCCGGTTGCGGTTGGACTTTAGATTCCCATTATCTTTCATGGATTCGCCCCTTTCGTCCGTTACGGAGTATATAGTATGCACTGACTTATCTAATGGCAAGGCTTCAAATCAAAAAGCCACCCACTGATTCTCAGATCCTCCTGCCGTTGCTGTTATTTCAGGTGCCTCCTGTATATTTATGTCCGAATCCACGGTTGGTCCAATCTCATTTATTGCTAGGATAAAATCTTGTGCGTTTTCTTTCGCGTTAGGTATTAATATTTCAATCTGCTTACTATTCATGTCTTCTTGAATAATAGTTAAACAATCTGCGACTTTATTTTTATGACAGGGATAAATTTGATATTCAGATTGAATTGGTTTAAATATAATAGGCCTATGGCGCCGGGAAACATCAGCAGCGGGAGCAAGAACGAATCCAGCTAGGGGAAGACGCTTGACGACGGCCAGTGACGTCATTGTTTTTCTCTTTTTTCACTTCGAACACACGAAACGCACGAAACACGTCCTGTCTGTCTGGCCGTCGTCAAGCGTCTTCCCCTAGCTGGAATGCTGGATTCGTTCTTGCTGCTGCTGCTGTTTCCCGGCGCCGCGCCACTGCTTCAATCATCCTATAGGCCACACCCACTACAATTGCAATCCGATTTTCGCAAATAATCACTTCATGATGAAGAGACAACAAACATTCCTAGATATGGGATTCATAAGGTTTTTGACAACTGAAACGACCTTCAAGTCAGTGAAGGTCATCAAATGCCACGTGGTTAGATAAAAGATGTAAGTTCGGTAGAAACTATGGCTCTATCTAGAGATACTATAGTACGAATTACGAGCTGTGTGATATCAAATAACCTTGAATAGTATTGCGAATGTGATAAAAACGTACATGAGATGGAAATAACATGACATCTCACATTTCTAATAGGCCAAGGGGGCTGCGGTGATATATGCAGTATTACTTAGATTAACTATCGAATGGTTCGCAATAGCTGAAATCAGCTTTCAAGGTCATTAAAGTTTACCAGAGAACATACAACTACCTATTAATGTTTCTATTAATCTAGGTGAGACACTGCCCCTCAAAAAGCTTGAAAAAGGTCATTCAAGGTCATCATAGACCACGTGGTTTGATAGAGGACATACGATCTAGTATTAATGTTTAATAGTAACTGTAGCTCAATATTGCGCCATTTCCGGTCGAAAACTGCGAATTTCTCATACCCAGACTGTAGTAGGGGTGATTCATTCGGAATTTCGTTCCTAGAAAACTAGAATGATGGAGCTATCGGGCGGAAAAGGAATTACTAGGATATGTTAAGCCGTTTTCATACAATATCGGATCACAGACAGACACCTTGCGACAGTATAATATACGCTGTGTGCATAGCATCATGCGGTAATAAAATGAAATAAAATTCCAGACATTTCGTTATTAAATCACGTTGTCGTAACCACAATGCACGATTGGCATGAAGGTCTAAGACAACAGTATGGCTGTTAAACTGTTTGACGCAGAGATTGACAAATGTAAACCCTGTACACAACATCATGTGCTGCGACTGCGAGGCACCACGACGCCACATCAAATCCCTTATTGCCGGTGTTATAACACATAATCTATAGCGAAAACGGCAGTTATGATAAAAAAAATAATAGGCGGTCTCTGTATACACTGTAGGTTTAAGCTGTTCCACGTTCAAGTAAAGAATTTAAAATAATTTAAATATTTTTCGAACATTATGCTAAGCAACAACATCAACTAACGATATTGATCACTTTACTTACTTACTGACGCACACGTAGACCTACTGCAGCCAAAGGCAAGAATTGGCGGCGGTTTCTAGTGAGTTTCAGCGACTGCACAAATTGCTCGTCTATTACATGTACATGCGCCTTTTGACTGTCGACCAGAGGCACGCTCGTAGTCCTAGGGCGTTACATGGGCATCGTATCATCATAGTACGGCCCGCGGAGAGCAATTACAGCTAGACATAACCATACACAGAGCACAATCCTACGAGTAATCATCGAACAATTCTATCTGCTGTATATAGGTTTGTGTGTTTTGGTTGATAGACTTGATGTGTATCACAATGACAACGCGGGTCCTCATTTACTCATGAATGCAACGCGCCATATTGATATAGCAATTCCGTCCGCCTCTCTGTCCGTGACACTCCGGTATTGTGTCAAAACGGCTAGACATACCGTCGAATTTCTTTCACTCCAAATAGCTCCAACATTATAGTTCTCTGTGACCTAATAACCTTACGAAACTCCAACAGATTCATCTTGAACGGAGGCCTCAAATACAGGAGGAAAATCGCGCGATTTTCGGTCAATAAGTCTACATGTCGGAAACAATGTGAGACAGAGATACCATTGACCTTGAGTGTCCATTAAAGGTCACTTCGGATATTTTAATCCTGTCAGTGGCCAACATCTAGAAATATGCTACATATCTCGCCTAGATCAGAGGCTACGTCTGTCCTATCCATCCCGTCCCGTATTTTATTACATTCGAAATACTTCAAGGTCGCTCAAGGTCGCGTAGCTCCTAGTGCACCAGCGAACGCGCGATCTCTTAGCGATAGCTGGATTTCTTGTCTTATTCTCGCATTCGAAGTAAGGTTTTAGCTGTCACTGTTAACGAATAAGACACGACAAAAGCCGAACTACTGCAATGCAGAGTAAACAATGGGTTAAACCCATGACCAACGCAACCACGCACTTTATAAAAACAATAGAAACTGTTTAGTGTTTACTACACAACAGGTGAAAGAAAACACCGATGAAAATGCAACACTGTTCAATTTCAGTTACACAAATCTACACTGACGAAGAATCTTGTGCGTTCGTGGCAATTTTCTGCAGCAATTTGTTCTTATTTATTTACTTAAACTAATGACGGTCTGCCTAATTGTCGGCAACAACGAAAGCTGCCTTAAATAAATGGTTGCGGTAAAATGCATGTGGGTCATGGGTCAAAGTGCATCGACCCATAACCATATGACCCATCGATCAATTGTTTACTCTGCTGCAGTGCAGATGGCATCTCGTGCCTACTCACTTCAGCTGATCGAGGACGTGGATTAAGTCTTCACTGATCTGCTGCATCGTCGGAAACTGGAAGCTGCAAACAACCAAACAAATCCACATCACTGTTAAATTCATTGAATTCACTATAAGTTCGGTCTAAATTAACAGGTCTTGTTCGTGCTATGCGAATGCAGCGCAACACGTATTCTGCAAGAACGTAAATATTTCTCCAAACTGAATTTCATACTTTTTATTGCGCGTCACAATGCGAAGTGTGCGCAGTGCGATAATGATTCTGTCGGTCTGTCTGTCTGTCGCATTCCGATATCGTATTGCTTCAAAACGGCTGTGTACAAGGTGCACAGAAAACTTAAATGTGTTCATATGGTTTAATTTACCAATCATTCAACGCACAGTTCGGAGGACATAGACGCAGAATTAACGTGTTTTTTGAAAATTAGCACAGAGTTATTATGCCTATAAGAGGTTTTTCCGGGCAGTTCGTTAATGTATCTGAAACTACACAGATTTCTGCACCGCGACAAGGTAATAATTAATAATTTCACTCTAATCGGTGCTCTATAGTCCATTGTGCACTAGAGTGACTGTATTTTTGTGGCTTTTTTACGCATTGTTCTATCGCACTGCCAATAAATTCTTGGCTGATCGGGTGCTGTCAGCTGTGTGATGCTTCCTTCGGAGTTCCGACGCTCGAGCTCATTTTCTGGCAAAAGACAAGTTGCTGCCGGGCATCTCAGAGTGAACAGTCGATTAGATTAAGGTCAGATCTAGCGGCTGGAAAGTCAATAATTGGAGGGCAGAAAATCCGAGAGTAATTGCATCTTGGTGCAGTGTCTTATCGATCCAGCGACTTGGTTGCTTTCGTAATAGCAAATGTACAGCATTTAGTTCATGACGAGTTACAATGGACAAAAAACGATTTTTAAACTTTCGTTTCAAGTGACGTTGGCCTCTTCAATATTCACAAGTGTAAGGAGTAATCTTCCTATGCGATAAGAACTTTCTAGGACCGTAGGACGTTCCATTTTTAAGTAAACCAAAGTCATGTGACAGACCAACAGAGAGACTATTACCGCAAAATTACGCTTTTTCAACGGTGAAATGTATTCGACGATATCTGTGAAATGGGCCAAGGATCATGTTGGTCATTGTTCGATGTAGATCGATTCACTTTTCACAAAGATAAACGCGAAAAACGATTTTTACGCTTTAGTTCCTAGTGACCTTGACCTTTGACCTTTTGACCTCAAACTTGCTCTCACTCTCCATCTCCCAGTTACTCGTGTACTGCCATCGTATCTCCACTAAATGTGAAGTTTTTACGGCTGCACACTAAGCACAGCTGCGCGTCGCCGTCGTAAAACGTATATAGTTCGTAGTACTTCTTGAATTTTCTTCAGAGATTTTGGAAAGAATCTTTATATTATAAGATGCGGCAATGTCACGTGACATCGCCGTGGCAGTCAGTAAAATAAGTAAGTAAAGTTTTTACATAAACCGTGACAATCCAATCCAATATGTTTCTTTACGAACAAGCGGATGGCGTTCACGGCTGGTATCAGTTGTACTGTTTGATGGCGTCGTGTATGGAGAGGTCAGAGGAAGAAAGTGTTGGTACTGATGCAGCAGGGAATATATGGGTGATGACTGTGACTGTAGCCTGTAGGAACTATTAGATATAGCGTCGGCCATCGGCGAGGTATGAAATACGGCTGGACACGAACTAATATCGCTGCTAGTGATGATGCGAGTGAACTGCAATGTGAGCTGCAGCTGATGCTGGTGCAATTACACGACTGTCATCGGTCAGACGATGTCACTCCCATCAGTCACCGCCACGTGATGACTGTCTCACATGTCAACATCTCAGCCGCTGACCTACTGCCGTCTGACGCCGGACTGCCACTGCGTTCAGGCTCTAAATCGACGTGTGATCCAGGTATACCTGACTGTCTGGATCTTAGTCTTGTGCGACTAATGTACACAGACTGGTCGTCAATACATAATCATAAAACAACTAGAAATGTTAGCAATCGACGAGTCAGTTGTCACAACATTTCGCGTAGTTTCGACTGTAGCAGTTTGATTACGATAAACACTTGACTTTAGCTCAAACAATAGTTCTACTTGTCGTTAAGCACACGATAGCGACGACGAAAATAGTCCACGGACCACGGCGCTGACAAATTCCTACAGTGACGGTTTTGTCTTGTTTGTAGTTTACTTCAGCGAGTACAACAGTTTATGATGACAGACTACACTGTAGTGAGTGACAGAGACCCAGGTTCGCTCGTCACGACATGGCTTGTGACATGCGATATAACAAAACAGTTCCACCGACGTCGGTGCACGTCTGAGTTCGAGAGAATTCCAGAGGGACCGTCTGCGTCGTCGTGGTCGTCACGAACACATCACGACCGTTCAGCGACAAATAACAACATTATTCTATATGGAGATGACAACGACGACGCTGTTGTTTGGTGCACAAGAATAGACCAGCAACTTACAACCATTCATCAGACACGCAACCATGCACGCGTCCACTCAGTTCTGCATCGTATCATTTTTGTGGCAAGGTCCATTTTATTTTTATGCGACCACCAGCTCATGGGATGTGATTCATTGGTTTACCGACTACTCGAAATCGTTTTGTCTCCAGCGCTAACATTGTTTTATATTTGATAGTCTTAAGCGGCCCACCCCGGGGGCAGCATTAAGTGTTGCAGCCCCCGTCTGTCCGTCCGTCCAGTGCCTCCGATTTTCTCGAAATAGTAAAGCCGTAGAAACTTCTAATTTAGTGGAAACATAGCTCTGGACAAGAGTAACTTGTGGAGCAAATTTGAGATCTAAAGGTCAAAGGTCAAAAATCAATGGGAACGAAAATGTATCATGCGCATATCTTCGACAAAAGTGGATCGATTTACGTCAAGTCAATACGACAAAGTGATCAACGGCCCATTCTACACATATCGTCGAATACATTCCACCAGCGGAAATGCTTCGTTTGTTGTGATGTCTGTAATTATCTGGGCGGGCCACGTGTTTCAGCGGCCGCCTGGCCGTGTACCTATTTGTTTACTGCCGTACGGAATGTGATTACACATGTCGTGATGGTCCTGTGGTCGGTTAGCAGTTACTATCCAAGTTCCAACACATATACATCAAGTAAGTCCGCGTGGCAAAATATCTTACTGCTGCATATTCTTATCATTTGTTAAGTTCCGCGGATATCAAAGAAGTCTGAATTCAATGAAGACGGAGGTAGATTCGGTGGCGGCATCGACCATACGTCACTGCATCGTTTGTAAGCATGACGGTCAGGCAAAGGTGACAGAAAAGTGAGGCGCTTTAGCCTAGGACTGTAACTTCCCACAAGCGAATCTGTGGTGATGTCGCAATCTCGAGATATTAGTGTATTATATTTAGCTATAAAACGCTTGTTGATCGACGACTGCAGTGAACTACGCTTCATCGCTTTGGACGCGTAGACAGTGATGAAATATCGTCGAAGTGTTTAGCCGTTTGGACACAATTCAGACGGACAGACGGACAAAATGATCTGCCGTATCAATATCGTTCCGTAATTACACTGCGTGTACACTGTGCTGTAACCGTCGCTGTCTGCTAACTCGAAACAACACTGATCTGATCGGCTTTCGCCGGATGAGATCTGTTGATTGACGGTCTCGCACTCATTAGCTCTGGGGACTTCTAGATGCAGAGTGACAAAAGTGCAGCGTTAAAAGCTATTGAAAAGCACCATGCACGATGAAATATGATTGTCATATCACCGGCCATTGTCTGCTATGCACTATACATTCACTGACGTCAGCAAGACCAAACAGAGCCAATTGATAATTTCAAGGGCCCGACCAACGTTGTCAGCCGTTACGATACGATACGATACGATAGTAGAGTTTAACGTGGACTCGAAAGCTGAGTATACAGCTTAATCTAGCACACGTAGCCACAAACTGAAACAAAACAGTGCTCCTTTAATTCAGTACAGGTTAAGATCCGTGAAGTCAGTCCGGAAGGAATAAGAGTGACTATGGAGGAAAGGATTTGTGAAAGAGATGAGTTTTAAGTCTGGAGTGGAAGGTAGATGCAGTGATAGGTGATGAGAGCGAAGGTGGTGACTGTGATGAGGTGATATGCGCAGG
>Ga0209680_1000478_pt1 | contig 11119 bp, 7 predicted proteins | sample WorMetLIZISLAND1_FD_187413 | JGI IMG/M metagenome (GOLD analysis project Ga0209680, IMG submission 187413) | Marine gutless worms symbiont microbial communities from Max Planck institute for Marine Microbiology, Germany - Olavius loisae LIZARD... ... | reverse complement strand
GTGAAGAGTTGTCTATTTTAGAAAGTTGCTGTTTAAGACCAATGATGAGAAATTCAGTCTTGGAAGAGTTAAGAGTAAGAAGATTTGCAGACATCCAGGAGGAGATGTGTTTCAGAGCAGTCTGGACTTCGACAAGGAATGAAGATAGCAAGTGACTTCAATGACCTTCGTCTACAGAAGCTAGCTCGAGTTTCCTTCGTCTCATTCGAAGGACGAAGGCCGGCTCTGCAACGAGGCAGTTAGCTTCACGCGAGTCAGTTCAGCAACTAACTAACTGCGTCTAGCGTGACCTGCGGCTTTTATAGTGGCGAGCAGCAGCAGCGAGTAGCGACGCTTAGCGAACGCCTATGAATGAAGGCGAGCGGCGTTAAATTAAAGGATTCCGCTGCTACTTAATGAAGGCGGGGAAGAAGCCTATTTCTGCTACATATATAACACGCATTGCGTGGTCATCTTTGCGATAGCACAGCTTTCTTGTTTGCATATCTGTGCACTTATTGTATTCTTGTGTTATTTGTGTACTGTAATTTGTGTTCCTTCAGTACTTTGATACTGATGGTTGGGTCTTTTGACCTGTAAAACCGTCTCCCATATATAACCTATTGTGTTGGCGGAGACATTAAACCATGCTCAATCAATCAAGGTCATTCATTTTGGTACCAATCGATTTCTCATGCGACTTCTTATAGTAACTTTTGCTCTAGGACGCACCGTTTAGCCACAATAAATCCCGTACAGACGACAGACCCAACACTGTAGCATAAGCGCGACCGTACTAATAATGACCAGTAGCGGAGCAGCCAGCTGTTGATTGTTAAGCCGAACTTTGAACGACTTCTAGGGCGGAGAGCCACAAACAGAGCACAAATGGTGTAGCTCCAGTGAGAACGCTCCGCTATTGGACAGGTGCCAGGTTTTATAGTTCGTCCAACTCCAATCGCATTTATGTATTCTACGTTAATGTTTAGTGTGAAAGTGGTATTGTATTGATTAACTTTAAACTAATTTTGTTATATAATTAGGGATACTTCGTTCTGCTTTTTGATGCTATACGTTTAAACCAATATCGTTATTGTTATACTGCCGGAGTGTCAACGTATTGCGACTGTCAGAGCTTCAGTGTCTGCTCGGATTGTGCACGGTACACAACCCGAGCAGGTCAGCTGTAATTGAAACAGCTGGGCTATGCGGTTAGCTATTCCGGCAGAGGACGGTTATCACTGAATATGCCTCGTATAAAACTTAACCGTCCTCCGCCGGTTTCCAGCGACACTGCAAAAGATACTGTGTGTGATAACAATAACCCGAAGAATGTTCTCAGTGATAGCCAAACCACGGTTGTTCGTACAGCAGACATTACAACAGACGTTGAAAAATGTCCCAGTGATGTAAGGCTGGTCAACAGAAAAGTTGATTTCTTACCTGAAGAGGACACACGAAGAGTTGTTAAACATAAACATTCTGCTGTCCGAGATGCTCACAAAGAGCTCTGTCCTGCTGCACCAGAAAATACTTTGCGAGGTCTGTACAGTGTTTCCGATTCTTCTGTGAAGAAGCCTAAGAAAGAGCAACGTCATCGTAATGTTATTCAGAAAGATACTGCACAAACATCTCTGTCAGGTAATGATGCTACAGAACCCCAAGATGTGGCACGGAGCATTGCCGACAGTATTGACAGCAGTGCTGTTGGTTGTCACGATACTGCATCTGTTATACATCAAGACAGCGTTTCAAGTAAACAAAGTTATGTTTGTGAAAATCGGTTTGATATTTCAGAGTTTATTTCCACAGGATCTGATGTATTGTCAAAAGGAGGAAGTGACAGTTCCTTTTATGATAATTCTTATTTGGCAAATTCAGCTCAGGAGGCAGTGGCACGTACTGAACATCAAGAAAGTGGTGTTGAAGTGAACAAAAAGCAACCTGGTTTATTGCTTGATGAAGTACTGAAAGGGTTTCTTGTTAATAAATTGGCAGTAATTGAGAATGAAAGAAAAGGCACTGATACTGACTGTCAAGATGCAGGTCTGAAACCTGTAGTTCAGCCAACAAAGCATCCTGAATTAACAAAGTTGAGAAGAAACAAACGTTCAAGAGAAAGTCATGAACGACAAAAGGATTCTGACTGTTTACAAGCAAATTTAAGACATGAAGGTAGTTACCAGACTTTTCCACGCCATGACCGTGACTACACTATGGCTCATGTTGACTGTCAAGATGCAAGTGTGGAATCTGTAGTTCAGAGTGAGCCAACAAAGCGTCCTGAATTAACAAGGTGGAGAAGAAACAAACGTTCAGCAGAAAGTCATGAACGACAAAGGGAGTCTGACTGTTTACCAGCAAAATTAAGACATGAAGATAGTAGCCTGCCTTTGCCACACCGTGACAGTGACTACACCATGGCTCACTTTGATGCACGTTACAGGCAGACGCACATTGGTAAGAGGCAACATTCGTTTATGCATCATCGGCATTATTATATGCCACGTTGTTTCACTGATGTCAGAAAGACAACTAAACAAAACTTTGATGGTGATGTTCGTAGTTCCAGAATAGGTCGTAGAATAGGTCGTAGAAAACAGGAGCATTCAACGACACATTCTCTGCATGCTAAACGAGATTTGTTTCATTCAGAAAGACAAAACCAACAAACAGAACATAGACGCCAATCATTGGACTTTACTCCGCTGGAGCAAAGTCCACTTAATGAGCAGAGAAGTTTTGATTGTGTTGAAGAAATACGACATTTTGTTTCACGCAACGTTCCAAAATTTTTGGAATCTGCGAGCGAGAATTATGTTCCACTTGAAAATTATCATGATGAGAGTCGAGCCTTAAATACTGATGTTAGAGAGAGACGAAAATCTGGTAGTACAGCAGATCGTCATTATCATCATCATCATCATCAACATCATCACAAGAAGCGAAACAGGGCTATGAACAAGATGTGTAGACACAAGCGTGTTGAACATCAACGTGGCAGAAAGAATTTGAAGACTTCAAAGAATGTGAAAGGTGTGTTGACAAGTAAGAAACGTTTGAAACACAAGCACAAACATCACAAGAAGATCACGTTGCCCAGTGTGTCTGTTGATTCCAAAAAGCAAGACAAAAGTGAAGCACCTCCTGATATGGAACCAGAAAATGGCGATGATGCCTTAACAGAAAGAAGGTCACTGTCACCTTTAGTTTTGCATCGTAGTCACCACAAGAAACACAAGAAGAAGAAAAGTAGTGAAAAGGCTGTATCTCAGATTTCTGTACAAAATGTGCCATCGTTACAAGAAAGTGGAGATACCTTGTACAATAAAATTTCCAGTGATGAAGAATTCATACCCATGAAAGTTAAAAGAAGGGAAGATGATGGTGATGATACTATGACGAAAGCACTGCCTCAGATGGATGTGCCAAATACTGACGGTGTTAATCAGATACAAACTAATAGTAAATCTGCTGTGGAACTTCAGAGTAAACTTTTGAAAATTTCTGGCAAACGACGAAAATCTCAGACACATATGCCTGATGCTAATCCAGTTGCTGAAAGCCCCTTGTTCTCAGAATTTGTTCAGAACAGCATCACTTCAGTTGAAGACAGATCATTTCGTGATCTAGCGGAAGATAAGCTGCCAGTGCTGGAGGATGCTGCTGTCACTTCCAACACTGCTGAAGAAACTCAGGCACCACTGATTGGTGAAGGTCGTGAGTTTGCTGATCCTACAGTCATCTCTGACAAAGCTGCAGCAGTTGCAATTACTGCAGTGTCTGAGCAGGCCAGTAGCTGCAGCAGTTTAGATGACAGAAATGATTTGCAGACGTCGATGATCAGTGTTGACCATTCTGCTAATGAAGTCAACAGCAAACGGAATATAACTTTAGTTGATGAAGCAAGTGTGATATCCGAGAAGGCAGCAGATGGGAGTAATTTAACTGAATCATTTGAAACAGAAAAGACACTGCAATTACGAGAAACTGTACATCAAGGTACAGTGAATGAGACCGATAGTTTGGCAAAGGAAATACCAGCCCAGGACAACATTGACTCAACCAGGAAAATTTTCCCATCTGATGCCGTTTCTAAAGCTGTTAGTGGAGAGGAATTGAAACTGAATCGCGAAGAACATGACAGCGATGAAGCATGCAAGGCTGCGTCAAGTCAATTAAACATATTACCGGACATTGAGTGTAAAGAAGTTCAAGAAAATACCACTGCTGAGAGACAGAATAAGGACAGTGAGACATTCACAACTGAAGAGATCAAGGATATTAACGAAGAAACTCAAAGTGTCTCAGATGATTCTGCTGCTGATGCTGCTGAAAATTGTCCAGTGCATCTGAACGAGACAGCCAGTACAGAGGCATCACCAGCACTTGATGTGGCAGCTAGAGGAGATAACAATGTCACGAAGACTGTGCGCTCTACTGAAGACACTTCCGCCTCTGTTACAGATGTGTCAGTTGGCAAAAGTCACAGTGCTTCACGCAGCACCTTGATGGGTCCACCAATGTTATTACCGCCTTCCAAGTTATTCAAGAAACCGCTGCCAGTGATGAAGATGAGGCTGAGGATTACTGACACCAGTTTCGACTTTATATCATCAGCCAAGAGGAACAACAAAGAAGGCGAAAAAGAAGAAAGTGATGAAAATCGTGAAGAAGGTTACCGATTTGTTTCTGTCATTGATTGTATGTTGCTTTTGATTTGCATCTGAGAAGACTTGTATGTTGTTATTATTGGTACCGGGTACACGATACCATTGAATTTAGCCCCAGTGATTAATGTTTGTTACAATATACTGTGTCATCTAGCAAAGCAGTGCTGATTTGTAGCAAAATGTAGCAAAAGAGTCTTGGTGGAATTAAACTGTCTTGGTCATACTTGACAGTTCGTACATTGGGCTGGTAATGTGAGATGCTTACATGATGGCTTATTAGCTATAAAAATTGGCACTTGGCAGTGTAGTAAAAATATCCTACTGTTTTGGGGTTAGTGAATGTTGATTGTCTGCTAGAGAAAACTGAAGCCGAAAAGGTGATTTTTGTGCAGTGCTGCTTGGCAAATGACAACGTTTTTTGTACTGTATTTCTCAAAAATTGCACAAATACCACTTTTTGGTTTCATTTAGGATTTTTCTGCTGTGTTAAGTCTGTTCTTTAATAAAATCGTACTGTTGACAAAAACCCCCAAAAGGCCGTTTTTGCACAGTTTTTGAAAATGATAATGAAACCGTTTTTTTGCAAAAAGGCGACCAAAAACGAATTGAATTTTTGAAAGCGGAAACCTTTACAGTACTGTGTTTCTTGTAGGAGAACTGAGTGAGTCGGATGAAGAAGAAGATTCGGAGGATGATACTGAGCATGATACTGAGCCATCAGCAGCTAGTCGCACAGATGTGTCGATGTCAGAAGGTGTTGACTCAAGTGGAGAGTTGGATACGTCTGGAAGTTTGACGGACTCAGATGTGGAGCCAACAAAAGACGAGACACCACAAGAAACAGTTGTACAGACCGGCAAGCCAAAGAAAGAACCGAAAAGTGAGAAGTCGAAAAAGACTAAGAAACATAAAAAGCACAAGAAGGAAAAAGGCGTTGATGGTATGACTGGAGATGGTAAGAAGAGGAAGAAGAAAACTGGCAGCAAGAAGCTAAAAACAAAAAAGTTAAAGACTGTTAAGTAAGTACACATGTTTTTGCACGTTTTTTTGCACGTTTGGTGCTTTTTTGTATGTACTGAATTACATTTAAGAGTGGCTTTGCAATTTACACTAACATTTTATTACATTTAGTCATATAGTTGTGATTATCTAGATTATTGCAGTCTTGCATAATACTGCATGTGGCAGTTCACAGACTGTCATCTATTGACTCTTGTTGCTGCAGGAGAAATATTTGTCACTTAGTATACCGAAAAAAATTCATATACTAAAAACGTTCAACCACGTTTTCAGTTAAATGTTATTGGAGTCTCAGTTTAATGGTGAAAATTTTTCAGGTGACTATGACCATATTGTGACCATTGCATCAAGAATTCAGTGTAGGATGAAGGTTGTTTTCTAGCAATAACGTGAGACATTGAAGACTAAGAGTGTTTTTTTTAGGTCAAAGATATCTAGTCGCACTGCGAGAGCATTCAGTCGTTCGAGATCTCGATCGTACTCTGTCATGCGAACGTTTGACGAGAGGAGAGGCGTCTGGAGAATGAGAAAGCCGCAGGACGTAATTGCCAGGTATTGTGCGGTCCAGAATTAAATGCAGTAGATAAGGATAATGTTGCTGATAGCTATGTGAAGTTGCTGTTTGAATGCAGTTATGCTGTTACATTTTTGGTGGCCAGTGCACTTTAGTGCATAGTGCCGCCTTTTGCTAGATCAATTCCATCTATTTGTCCATCTCTCTGTCTGCTCGTGACAAGTTGGAGCACTGTGAAAATGGTGTGAGATAGCCCTATGGTTACTATGGGGAGCCTATAGGAAGTCACCACTCACCAGTGGGCTACTCGGGGACCCATCTCTAACTCCCTACGACCACCCCTTCTCCCAAACTGGGGTCTCATAACCCCCCAGTCAAAAGCAGATTGTGGCCAAATGGTGCCAGATACAATGGCGGATTGTATTGATAGCCTATGAGAACATATCACTGCCCTACTCAACACATATTGTGATAAGGTCCCACTTGTCAAAACACTGGTTTCAGTGATGGTGCAGTGTGTGGGCAGTGTAACAGTGTAACTTCATACATGTGCTTACCTTGCCACTGGCACAGAACAGTTCTACTGTTTGGCTGCTGTTGGATTACATGCAATGTTTGTCAGTAGAGGTACACAGTTTGTTGGTCTCTTGCAGCCATGACTAATGTGGATGGCAAACTGTTTTGTGATTTGAGGAAACATGATGCTGTGTTTGTGCCGTGCAGGCAGCTGGCGCAGAGTCGGTTAAAGGCGTGTTCTGATCTGCGCATCCAGATTGACAAAGCCAGGCTACGAGAGATTGCACTGTATGTTGTAATCTGTCTCTGTAAATCGCCTCGTAAGATAACTGTTGTTAATAGTTTTATATAGTTTCTTTTATGATTCACACTGCTATGCTTCTAAGTTCAATTCAGTTGTGATCTCGGATATCCAAGTTCTCACATTTGACAATGCGTATTATTAAGCATAGGCATCATTTAAAAATTACATGCAGCAATGCTGTACAATTTACATTGTTTTAATGTGTGGTTAAGCCCATAGCAGTAAGTATTATTAGACCACAGATGCATCTTTCTACTCGTCAAATTCTCAGAGATCTTGGAGTCTCTCATATAACTGTCATGTGCATCATTTACAGTGATTTGTTGGTGAAGTTTCTTGATGGGCACCTCGACTGATAACAGCCTACTGTGTGCATTGTTTACTGGCATAATGTGGTAGCGAACACAAGAGTTGTATGTTTATTAGTTTTGATACCATACTGTGACATGTTCAGTTCATTTGTGGTTAACATGGTGTAGAAAGTGTCAAAATCAGTTAAGATTTGCTAATGTCATTGAGTTAATTTTGCAGCCACATTTTTTATATGGATTACAGTATATTTTAGACAGTTGAAGAGTCTTATTATTTTGTAACACTTTCAGCATCTGTCTTCAATTTGTCCTCAATTCTGTTTTCCTAAAATCTGCTATTGGTTTGTCTTGTCTGTGAATTATATTGTCTGTCCTGCATCCAACAGAGAGCAAGCAATCACCAGGGTAGGCTACACTACCGGCACTTTGCGCTGGTAGGGTAGGCTGTGGGTCTATGCTACTGGCAATCTGAATTGGCATGTAAAGTCGGGACAGCTCGTCTTATTAAGAACTTCACAAACTAGCAATTTAGTTTTGTAGAGTTTGTCATAACTTCTTTAAGGAAAACATTGTAATCATTTGAAAAAAATTTTAACTTTGGCATTATTATGATTTTATGACTACATCATATGAAGACAGTATGACATACAGCTTATTAAAAATAAAATGTCGTACGATAATTTGTGAATGGAATCCGTGGAAGTTTTTGGGTTTTTCTGTTGTTATTTTTTCAGCCATCTGTTGCAGGAAGAATGCATACAAGAGTATGAGAACCGGTCATGGACCAAAGGTGAAAGTACGAATGTCCGAACTGTCCAAAGTGATATACGGACAGAAATCTGTTGAAGAGCTTACTGGTATTTTGTGTATTTTTTCAGTGTTATCAGATTTCATGCTGTCATTAGCTTTTTACTGGTAGATATCGGTTCATAAATTATTACTCAGCACTCAGCTGATTCACCAGCATAGTGTAGTATTACAGTACACGTATTTATGGCACGTATACTGTCTTTCTACGTTTAACTTAACAACAAGTAAATGTTGAATAATTTTTTCGAACCTTATGGCAAACGTCCACCTTATCGACCAGCAAAATCTTGAGCCACAGTTGTGAAATAATTTTGACTTCCACACACTTTTTCGCTAGGTCACCTCCTCATGTTGGCTGGTCTTTGAGAGAGTTCAGCTTTAGGAGGAACAATGTTACTGGTTTAAACTGAACTTATTTGGTGAACTTGTCAGAGGCTGAATGCGCAGGTCAGAACACGCCTTTAACCGACTCTGTGACAGTCCTGTCAAGCCCTGTGACAGTCTTAAAGTCTTTATTTTCCGTAAAAGGTATATAATGTAGTTAGTGGTGTAAACTATAATAGCCCGGAGTCTACTGGTAAACTCGATGCATTGGTATTGGCATAAAATTTTTCAGCCAAGTTCACAGCATTAATGTTCAACTAACCAGTTACTCCTGATTCTACTGAATGATGTCTTACGAATCTTGTGACTTGATCTGATTTAACTGACTAATGCCAGACCGGAGTTGCATATTTCAAAACTGACCTAATGGGAGTGAAATAACTGCGTATCAGTTGGGAATGAGGGACACTAGCTCATCGCTTATTGCTTTTTAAAATACAAACGCTTCATTGGTTTGGAGGTATCAGCCCCGATCTGTGAATGTCACAAAAAGCTGCTTTACTGTTGAATTTGAGTGATGTATTTGGTGAAGTGTGTAATAAAAATTTGTTTGCAATTAATTTTTTTCATATTATATTTTTTATTACAGTACTTTTTTGCATCTTATGATGCATGTATGTACCTTACACCAAAGCCATTTCGTCGCTGTGGACAGTGTCAGTATTACTGAAACAGTCAATTTGGTTTGGTTTGCACAATGTTCACTCTGCTCATACGTAGACTACTATCTGTTTAATCTTGAAAGTTTCCTAGAAAATCTTTGGAGATTGCAGCTAACCAGGTCTCAGGATAAGGTCTTTGAAGTGGTTGGATATACATATTGGGTTATAGCATGAATGATTTTAGCATTGGCTGATGATAAACGCCTCCACGAGGTAAAAAATGAATTGCCAAGGCAAAGGAAACTTGACCCAAAGTCCAAAGCCTTTTAAACGTGATAACGTAAAATAATAAATTATAGCTACAAATATTGTTATTCAGCATTGCTGTGTTGCTTGGAAATTACTGCCAGTGGATGAAACTAGACTACACTGTAGTAATATTAAACATACTTATGCTTATCCAAATCTTGCAGAACTGTTGAATGTCTATACATAGAGTTGATTATGTGGAATTGTAGCTGCTTGTTGCATTGGACAGTAGGCCCCGTGTAGGCTCGGGAGTGTTGTAGAATAAGTGCACCTAGTTTCCTGTCCGAGTGTCTTAAATGAGGCTAGTTTTGTTGTGCGTTGTTTGCTTATTCTGGGTTGTGTTTAGTTTCTGTGTTGTCTGTATTTTTAATAATTTGTCTTCTGTCCTGTATTTTCCAGCATAAACCAACGTGAATGGCACTGTGTAGCCTAATTGTGCTGATGTGCCGTTAAGAATCTACTCACTCACGCATTGGACAGTAGCATCCTTTTATCGACTGTGACAGATTTCTGTCGTAAGATGGCACGTACGGGCGACAGCGCGAGCGACAGTGATTCGGATTCAGAGCTTGCTGGTCGCTGGCGTCGGCCGTTGCCGAGCGATGATGAGTGTGATGATGCTATCACTCTCAGGAGCCATGACCTCCGTGCCATTGCACGCGACTCAAACATCGTCCTCAACATACGAGTAATGACGCCAGTTGCAATGACGTGTCATTATCTTTGTCATCATGATAGCTCTAGACAGGATTATTTCTGCCAAGGCAAAGAAAACTTTGACCTAAAGTCCAAAACCTTTTAAACATTATAATGTAAAATAAATAATAAATTATAGCTACTAATATTTGTTATTCAGTGTTGCTTGGAAATAACTGCCAGTAGATGAAACTAAACTACACTGTAGTAATACTAAACATACTTATGCTCATCCATATCTTGCAGAACTGTTGACAGTGGATCGTACCCAAGTACTAAATTTAGGCTGTTAGACACAGAGATGGCCGCCGTAGTCTTGAGCATTTGAGTCAGACAATTGTCCTAATTGTCTAAACTGTGGTTCGAGTACCATATGATAGCAAATAAGTTAGTAAGGTTATTTCTAAACTGCACAGTTAAAATAGTTCACACTACGCCGTGGCCCCACTGTCAAAACAAAAATGTCTTTAGCGACCGCCAGAATCTATTGTACGATAAGTCGGCTTCTTTCAGGTGCGATGGAAGACTGTTCCGTAGCCTGGGTCCAGCAGCTGCAAATGCTCTTATCGCCAAAGGTGTTGTGTGATAGCGACGATTCACTTCACGTGTTGCTGTGTGTGTAAGAATGCTCGTCAGATCCCAGTGCTAAGCAAGGAGGAGAAGAAGGCTCAGGCGGCGGTGCTGCGTCTCAACTTCCCAGTGTCCAGTGGCATGCAGCATCGGGCGCGTGAGGCTGGCTGGGAGCCAGTGACGACGGCCTCAGCTGTGCCTACGACGGCCACCGTCAGTGAGGCTAAACCAGAGCAGGAGGTGTGTTTGCGTCTTTAGTCTTGTCGCAGCTTGTACATCACTGTCTACATGTTGTCTTGTATTGTTCTTAGGTTTTGCTGGTTTACGAAATTAAACAAAATAACTCTTTGCCGCTCACTATTGTCATATGGGTACAGCTATAAAGCATCCTGTGCCAGACCCGATTAAGCCGTCATTTGTAATTTTTGACA
>Ga0209680_1000477_pt1 | contig 11120 bp, 10 predicted proteins | sample WorMetLIZISLAND1_FD_187413 | JGI IMG/M metagenome (GOLD analysis project Ga0209680, IMG submission 187413) | Marine gutless worms symbiont microbial communities from Max Planck institute for Marine Microbiology, Germany - Olavius loisae LIZARD... ... | reverse complement strand
ACAGCTTTGTTATAAGAACAAGGCATATCTCGGTGCAAATTTTAATACTAGTAAGTATACTAGTATTGTATTGAAATTGCTGTTATCAGAGCCGCAGCAGTATATCTATCCAAGCAAAGGGAGAGGCAAATTAGCTGCTGATTTACGCATGCATTTCTTACTTGACAGACAATCGCATTTGGGAATATCGTAATTATCAGGGGGTGCCCCGGTTTCGACGGGGAGATTAGGAGGTAGTATTGCAGGTGGAGCGCCAACTCCTAAAACTAGCGCACATTCAAGTGCCAAAAATAAAGATGAGATAATCGTCGAATTCGACGAGGCTCTCGCCCTGGCTGCGTAGAATAGCAGTCACGGAGTTCCAGTACGCGGTTCTGAGGACTGGTAACTCCGACATAAACCAGGACTAACCCAGGTGTCAACCCGAGGACTCCTGGGGACACTAATCGGGATAAGTCGCGGATGGCGGTTGGTCACCATTTCCGCGAACGAAAACCTAAGGACCAACTAAACCTGTAGATGTGCTATTGTCGGCTCACCGGACGCGGGTTCGATTCCCGCCACCTCCATCAAAGGTGAACTCTCTCAGTTCACCTTGGTCCGCTCCCGCGTTACTGACGGAGTCCGGCGGAGTCTCTCGGACTTTCTGAGCATCCATCTTTTTAGCTAAAAATTCTCTCTCTTGGCGGGTATTATCTGTGATTCTCCAACCAACTCAAGCACAAAGTCCATACAAGGCGGGAAGTAAATTTGCGTCGCGAAGTTTCCGACTATGGATTTGGCATCTACGTTGGTATTGAACAAAGAGAGGGCGGAAAGATAGAAATCCTCGCGGAGCGAAATCGCTTCAACGATACAATAGATGGAAAGATAGCACTTTCAGTCGCGGTGGATTCTTCAAAAAAATCAGTTATTGACAAACTCCGACTATCAGAAAAGGATATGCCTGTTACAGTTTGGGGATACTTAGTTCAAACAGAACTTGGTGAGAGCATGATGGCATGCAATGAATACCTAATACCGATAGCAGTAGCTGAATAGCTATGACTTCTAAGTTGAATGTCGCCAGCTCTCTACTATTCGCGGGGTCTTAAGATCCATGAATTCCTGGCTTCGCTCCTAAGCAGAACACTTCATTTACCTGTCTACTGCTCACTCCGGATCCACCAAAGCATTTTGTTCACCCCGCTGGTGACTCCTGAGATACTACACGCTTACCGCCTGGAATCGTGTGATCGCGGCACTCATAGATACGACGGCCGTGGTGCCGAAATAGCCTAATCCCACTCCATCTCTTCACTCTTAAGAATCGTATTCTCTATCAGCCACCCATTGATGTTTCACGAGGCTTAGAGCCTTATAGAGTTCTCAGTCGGTTTCCCTTTGTTGCTGAAGCTCAACTGAACACCATGGAAGTAACATCATCGGTCGAGAATCATGCCGGTGAATTCAGGATCGTTATCACATCTGACTAAGTCCGACGTTCCAAGATCTGTGTCACAACTGATCCGGAAATCGACGTGGTGACATGAATGGCCCGAACCTCGCGAGTGAGTACGTCAATGACGCTGAAGATCCGAAAGTCACAACCTCCAACGATTTTATCCGATTTGAAATCCATAGCCTACTGCTGATTCTATGCTGTCGGATCTTCAGGTTTCTCTCGTGCTTCGCCGCGCACTTTCGCGTTTCTTTCGAAGATAGAGAGTTCTTCCTCTCAGGTAGATTCTCTCTATCTTTTGTAGTACGTCGCTTCATTGACACCGTACTTGCGATTAGGTATCCAGAACCTTAGCGCCGGCAACTATCTTTTCGGAATCATTCTGGCCTCACTTCGTTCTTCGGTCAGAACCTTAGCCCCAAGGTCAGTCCCTCTTTGCTGCTGCTTAATTTGACTATCAGCCTGGAATAACTTTGAAACACGGCTCAGGTGGCACTATGCAGCGGCGCCTGGTTCGATCCGATTGAGTAAGGACTTTTCGCTCTGTAATCCGTGTTCATTGCATGTTTACGTGATTGTCTAAGAATCCATTCCTTCGTACGGATTCCAGGGGTATTCGCCGGCTAGCTCGTAATAATCGCTTAGTTTTTCATTCATTACAAATGCCGACCCATCAATGCCATAGGTGTCACAAATGACATCCCCGCTTGCTTTCGCAAAATCCAAGGCAGATACCCCTAGTTTCTCAAATCGATCGAAAAGTAGACGTAAACCCGCGAATCCCGGAAGGCCGGAAGCCCCACGCCGTTTGTCCGCCAGTGTGTGCGGAGCATGATCGGTTTCAATCCAATCCACATCGCCACGCAGAACATGCTGAAACATCAAGTTCCGGTTCTTCTCGTTACGGATTGGCGGATTCACGGATAGCAAGGCGGATCTGGCGGCCTGGGAGTCGTTCAGCATAAGGTGGTGTGGTGTAACACCGATCGTTACGCCGAAAGGAAGTCCCCGCTGCTGCGATCGAATGAGACTGAGGGAGTCCGAGAGACTAACATGGCAGAAGTGGAGATGACCGCGAAAACTCACGGTTTCAGCCAGCACCAGTTGAGTTTGGATAGCTGCCACCTCCGAGAGGGGAGGACGAGACATGCCGTGGGTTTCAGGCCGTTTTGAATCTTGAAGTTCGGGTCGCAGAAATTTTTGGTTTTCAGCATGAATCGCTACAACACCACGATACCCGAGTCCGGCCAGGGTTTTCCACACTTTGAGCTGATCACTTATCTCCGTAATTCCCATGTCGCCCGTGGAGTGACCGACATAGAGCTTGAAGCCGACAACTCTCGGGAAGAGTTCATCGTGAATGCTTACGATCTGCCGAATCTGATCGGGATTAGCCGTAATGCCGGCATGGAGTCCGTGGAACAGTGGTATGTCCAGCCGTCGCAGAATTTCGTCCGCCTCCGCGATTCGCCTTTCGATCGACGACCGTTTTGTGAGCGGGGGACTTGTATTCGGCATCTCGAATAAGGCCGATATCCCGGCAGCCCACGCAACAGAAAATCCATGAGCCATCGTTTCCTTATGAGCCTCGTTCCAATCACGTAGGTGGACATGCGGATCGATTATGAGCATGTCGATTAATCTCTCGAGAGCTGCCACTCAGAGGCGAACTCGCGAGCGGAAATAAAGGTTCCATATTGACATGTCAGTCGCCCACTGCAGTCGCATGCGCCACAGAGTCCAACACCGCACAGCATAGTGCGCTCGAGAGAAAGCAAAATATCGCCGTGTTTTATCCCGGCAGCGCCAGCGATGGACACAATCTTTCTCATAAAGGGCTCAGGACCCGCGCTTATCACCGTGGTGTCGCTCACATCGAGGTTCGAGAGGTGCTTCTCAAACACATCGATCACCCTTCCCTCTCTGCCGTCATCCTCGACGATATGAGTTATTTTCATTAGCTCTGCATGATTCGATAGGAACGGGGAGTAGACATCTCGCATTCCCACCAAAATGAATACACTTCGCCCGGAGGCTAGAAGCTCGAGCGCCATGATGGACACGGCTGCGAATCCTGTTCCGGCTACTACCATGATAATTGGAGATTCTCCCGCGCGGGCGGATGAAGTTTCGGGTGGCTTTCTGCAATTCCCGTACGGTCCGCGAATATACAGCACGGCGCCGGGTTGTAAGGTAACGAAAGCCCGTGAGAATTCTCCCTTCTTCTTCACGATGAAAGTGAGTGGATCAGACAGAGCGGGCGCCAACGGCTTTTCACCCTTGTTCGGAAGCCAGGCAAATACGGCCTGGCCCGGTCTCGTCGTCAAAGCCCGATCCAGCTCAATTTCCACGATATCATCCGAGCGATGCCGATTGCTCACTACGCGGTAGGGTTTATACTTCATCCGGATTCGATTATGGAAGCGAAACTCAAGACTCGCATTCCCATTTTTACCGGAGACAACTTGCAGGAATGATGGCCAATCCCGCTGATGCAGGCCACCCAGCGCTGATCCAATTCCAACGGCATCAGCCCCGGCCTCGTGCATCGAAACAAATGCTTTCCGTGAGTCCACCCCGCCCATGCCGATGATTGGCATATCTGGTCCAACCGTGCGTCGAATCTCAGAGATGGCCGCGAGGGCTATGCTGTGCACCCATCGCCCGCTCATGCCTCCCCTCCCCTGCTCTCCACTGTTCGAATCTTTCGAATCGCTCGACGGACTGCTCAGAATCGGCTCCCCTGAATGAGGTTCAAGGTAAATTCTGGGGCCAACTGAGTTGATTGCGGCTATGCCATCCGCCCCCGCGTCCATTGCCGCCTTCGCCATGGCACCAATGGACTTAACATTCGGCGTAAGTTTCACAAAAACAGGCAAGTCTGTTGTGGCCACGACAGCAGAAATAACTTCCCGGATCGCAGCCGGATCGGAACCAATCGCGGCTCCAAATCCCAACTTCGCATGAGGACACGAAAGATTGAGTTCTAGGAGATCGGCTACCACCTCGAGTCGTCTCGCGAGAAGTGCAAAATCCGAGGCCGATGATGCGCTCAGCGAAACATTGATGAGAGGCTTGGTTTCCAATGGGTATGTATTCCATCTGGCACGAAGCTGCTCGAGTTGCTCCAAGGCTGTGTCGAGGCCGGGATTACGAAGTCCGACGGCGTTACCGTAGGAACCCGGCTCCGGCTCGGCGATAACCGGCTCTCTGTTTCCGGGGTTTGCATGAACCTCGATGCTCTTGGTTGTGATGATATCCACCTTCGTATTTCTCGCGAACCAATCGATCATGGAGATGGAAGTAGAGGCAATTCCACTCACGGTTGCAAGCAGGGCCTTCTCATTTTGGTGCCTGCGGCGAAGTAGTTCTGAAATTTTTCGCGGCGATGGCTTCACTGAAAGGCCTTATGGTAGAGGTTTATCGATTTCCCAATTTCGTGCTTCCATGTGTCCGGAGCTCGGTCGCTCCAAGGATGTGTGATACCGCTCGACACATTGATTCTAGCAAGGGTAAGAGGATAGTTTACGACCCCCAGTGCCGACATGACTTCCTCGACGCTCCCACCCTGAGCTCCCACGCCGGGAATAAGAAGCGGGACCCGGCATTCGGCGAGGAGACCGAGCATCTGCTCTGACTGCAAAATAAAGGGGGCACCAATGACGGCCCCGCAGCAGCCGCTTGATAAATGCCATTCACAAACCTTCTTCGCAACATCATCGGCAATCAATCGTCCATCCCAAAGGCGCAGTGATTGGAAGTTTTCGGATCCTGGATTGCTCGTTCGAACCAGCACGTAGACCAGGCCATTCACCTGATTGGCCGCGGCGAGGAGGGGCTGCACGGAATCGTTTCCCATATATGGAGGCGCGGTAAGGGCGTTCGCCTGCCACGAATAAAAAGCCTCGCGAGCGTAATTCACCGACGATTTAGCAATATCCGCGCGTTTCGCGTCCAGGATAAGGGGGATGTCTTGAAAATGACGGGTGAGCAGATTTAAAATATCAGCAAGTGCCAGTGAGCCCTCGAATTCGCCGTCGCGAGGCCGATCGAGACAATGGAAGAAGCCGATATTCGTTTTGAACGCCGATGGAATGAGACGCATAGATGAAATAATTTCCAGAATCTCCGTTATATATGCGACTATCCGCTCGCGAATCGAACCCGTGAATACCTCGGGAATATAGTCGACTACAGGATCGATTCCGAAACAGAGCAGGGTTCCGGCTCGGTCATAACTGTCTCGCAGCCTGTCTACATATGTTCCAAGCGCCGGCCTTTGCTCACCTCGTGCCGTGTTCACCTAACGCCGTCCTGTTTTTGCTCCAGCCAAACGGATCAGCCTGCCATCCGCGGAGCAATTCAATCTCGTGCATCTTCAGGTAACCCATTTTCGAACCGAACGCGAGTACATCGTCCAGCGTGATAAGTGTTTGCATGGTGAATGGGAATGGCATTGCTTCGAAGGTTTGATCCGCTTCAGCAAAGCCGTAAGAGAAGATAGCGATTCCGTACAATAGCGAAAAACCAGTGGAGTGGATCGCTTCCGCTGCTGTCGCGGAGCTTCCACCAGTAGACACGAGGTCTTCCACCAGCACCACCCGGCATCCAAGGTCTCCCTCGCAAAAACCCTCCACCCTGCGCGCCAGTCCGTGGCTCTTGGTCCTCGGTCTCACATAATAGAGCCGGATTTTCAGTATATCGGCAAGACTCGCGGCAGGAGCTATTCCGCTGGTGGCTGTGCCCACGACGCCCTCGGGCTGAACGGCTTGGGAATACACAATTTCTTTCATCCCGTCGGTTACGAGCGCCCGCGCATGGGGATGCGAGATTAGTCGGCGATTGTCGTTGTAAACCGGCATTCTGGCACCGGAAGTCCAAGTTACCGGATCAGAGGGTCGAATTTGCAATGCTCCTAATTCAAACATCAATTCGACAAGCCGCGATATAAGCGCTCTCACCGCCAAATCTCCGTAAATTCGTACTCGGCGTCGCAGAATTCACATCGGTATCGGTTTCCGACGCGGCGAAAACTCGGTAGCACGGGCTCTTGATTGATTGGATGGGTAATGCAAGCCTTGTTTGAGCAAATTAGGGCCTCCATGTCGTAAATACGAGCCGGCATCTCAAGTCTGAGTTTTCGGCTAACCGACCCTCCGCGAATCATGTTGATTGTTGCACCGGGTGACACGGCGGCAAGGCGTCTAATTTCAGGGTCGGAGAGTTCGGGGTGACCGGGCCTGAAGATGAGACCCTTGAAACGACCGTCGCTGCCATGGGATATCCATTCGCCTCCTTTCCCATCAAGCTTGAGCACGGTGAGCACGGTTCGGATATGATGCCGTATCTGCTCTGCACTCTCACCCACTCTGACATGATCGATGACAAGGCCATCCATGATTGGTTGAATACCTTCCGAGTAGTGCTTTGGTTTTGTCGCAGCGGGCACAAGCTCCCGAACGAACGACGGATCGTCGTCCACATCCCGAACCGGACCGATCGGACCGTCGTAATCAGATCCAACTTGCCCGGCAATCAAAGCGAGAAGTGCTATTCGAACATACCAGCCGTTTGCCGACTGCCGTTCCCAACCGTTGAGCTTGGTGGAATCCAGCGATGGCGGGATAGTCGGATGCTCACGGTGTCGAGGAAGGGGATGATAAAACACCGTGCGTTCGCTGAGTTGCCTCTCAGTTCCGGCATCGCAGGTAATGGCTGCCCGGAGCGCGTCCTGTTTGTGGAGAATTCGATCGCCCATTCGTTCAATCTGAGGTCTGGTGAAATACCACTGCGGCGCCACATCGGCTCTCTCGATGTATTCCTGAATCGACTCAAAAACACGGACTATAAAACCCTGTTCCCGCATCGCCCGCACATAGTGAGCGGGCATCGCGAGTTCCGGAGGAGCTACGAGATCAATGGAAACTGAGCCGAACAGATTAAGTCCGCGAACTTTGGAGTGGACGGTTCGTCCATGATACAAATCACCGATCATCGCGAGGTGGATCGACTCGGTAGACCAGTCTAGATCTTCCAAAAAAGTGAACTCGTCCAGCAATTCCTGGGTGGGATGCTCATGTCGACCGTCACCAGCATTGATGAAGCTAACGTACTCAGGAAATTCTTGACGTTTGATATACTCGTTGGTGCTTCGGGCCAGATGCCTACACACGCCTTCCAGTTGACTTCGAACAACAAAAACCCTGTTGTTGTAGCCAATCAGGTTTGCGAACGTGTCCGCATAACTCTCGAACTTGTTGAAGGAGGAGCTTTTACAGTTCAGTTCAAGCGACTTGATTCGGTGGAACTCCGCGGCATTTTTGAAGGATTCCCGCGTTCGAGTGCTGTCTTCTAGAAATATCTCGTAGAGTCCAAAATCCGGGTCACTAATTCTGTACTCATTCATAATCTCGGAATCATTCCCGCGAATCGCCTGTTTCAACCGCCGTGCGTGTCCGAAGAGATACATTCTTTCATTGCAATTGAAATCATCGATCGTTTGGAGGCTCCGCCCGAGAAATCCTGACACATCATGCAATTCGTGATTTCTCATTCGAATCTCCGAATCTCGGCTACCATGCTTTCTCTCCCCCGCCTAGCACAAAAAAGGCGTCAGAAGTTCTGACGCCTCAATCGGCAAAAACACTACCCAAACTCCGTTAGATTGGAGACACAAACGCTCTGATATCCGCAATACTTCAACCACATTAAATTGCCGAAAGAATATCCACGGCCGTGAGGCATGTCAACCTGCATCACGAAAGAATTAATCGAACTCAAAAATCGAATGTCGGAGCCGAAAGGAGTGGGCGGACTGGAGAACAATGATTCTTGACCAGGCTTCAACGCCGTGCTTGCTGATAACTTCGGTGGACTGGGGAAGTGCTAGGGTTTAGATTTTTTGCACATTCTGTTTCAAGCAATAACCTCGTTGTTTGCACTTCAAGCTCATAAAGTTCTTTCATCTATCTTCGAATACTCCACGGGCTGCTCGCGATATGCCCCAATCCTGCTGCAATCAAATTGAAACAGTCTTGCCCATTCCAGAAGATCCCAACCACTACGACAACGAAACTTTTTCATAATCCTTTGGATTCTTCGTTCAAAGCATCACTTAATTGCTCTCCGGAAAGGAACCGTGGTATTGCGAATGCACTCGCTGTCATTGTGCATCCGGTAGATACTCTCTATGTCAATCCTAGACAGGCATTATGTGACAATCGAGCGGATATCCGAAAGAAGCTTCGATCAGTGAGGTAGGAAGAACTACCAGCCTGATTTGTCTTCTTTCGCCCCCTAACAAATGTCTAGAATCTCACGATAAGCCTCAGTATTCATTTAACTTGCCACCAACAACGACACATTGTAAACCTCCCCGCACAAGTTCGCTTCATGAAAGCCGAGTTCTCCCACTGACACGATAATCGCCACTTCAAATTCCTGGCGACGAGGCCCGGGCACGAAATTTCACCTGCCTTCGTGTGAAACGTCCTTAGCTGCCCGTTTCTGTTTCTTTGCAACATTCCGAGTACTCATAACAACCTGCCTCGCTGAAGTGGTCCTTCCCTTCCCCGCGCTTGCATCTTTCTATCAGCTCCCATTGATGTTTCTTAAGGCTTAGAGCCTTAACCCGATGAAGAGAATCATCTCATTGCATTCGAGCCCATCTCGGGCCGCGGGTGGCGACTTAAACCAAACGGAAACCGACCCCGCGACCGGCTACATACCCTTCAGGTTCACGGAGCTAGACTAGGAGACTGGCCTCTACTACCACGGGGCCAGGTACTATGAGCCTACTATCTCCCGATGGATGAGGATGGTGAGCCTGTTCCTGATGGATGGCCTGAGGGCTTTGGGCCCGGCCCAAGTGTGGGAATTAAGCCCGACTACTCCATCATCGAGACCACTAACTGGTATGCCTATGTAAGCCACAATTCAGCGAAGTATGTGGATCCGACGGGGGAGGGAGAGAACTTTGGCTCTCGCTGAAAGTGTCGCAGATAGCTTTGGAGCTGTTCTTGCGGCTATTCCAGAACTTCTTACGACAGCGATAGGACTAGCGATAATCGCAGTTACTGGTATAGCTACAGTTGCTCACATGGTCAATTCTGCAGATGATGTAGAGGAACAGAAGCCGATTGTCGAAGGTGTAACTGATGGTGCTACTGCGGATTCGGAGCCGGATGATGATGAATCGGGCAGTAAATATTTTCCTGAAGATACCACCAGAAAAGATTATGAAGATGTGACATGAAGAAATGCTATGATTACAATACTGGCCAATCAAAATATGAATGGCACAAAGATCCTCAATCGGGCGATCATCATCACAAAAACGCTCCTGATGGCAAAGAGCATATTGGACCTGATAATAAAATTTTCTAGAGAGGGTTAACGTGATTGATTTAGAATCCATAGTTAAGCTTGATAATATTCCGATACATGATTCAAAGATCGGTGATGTAAGAGTCGATTATGGCAAACAAAAATTCTTCTTAGGTTGTATTTTGGCGTTAGAAGCAGAATAGATCAGTGATCATATCCTTTGCTGAAACAATCTATTCTGATATTAGTCTCTATTCTCCGTGGGGAGAGAGTTATTACATCTATGAGGCAAAAGAGTCCAAAAACAGTGAACTTTTTAATCGTCTTATTGGCTTTGAGCAAGAAAAAATGGCATATACTCATTATCAGTTCATACTGAATTCAGGAGATTCTATCAATGTTATTGCCAAATCTTTCAGCGTTGAGGAATAACTGCAATCCATAAACCAGAGAAATGGAGGAATCGTGTAGTGTTTGCATCCCTGTATTGATACCGGGGAGCCTGTAAAAAGATCTGTGTAAAGCCCAGGGTCACAGGTTAAAGAGCCCTATTCAGATGCATTCTCCCCCCCCCATGCCCGTCCCTTCGCTATCCGTAGCACAGAACACGCGTTATTGTCAGTGAGCAGTCTACTGTTCGCTTCGGCGCCAGGGCGCCTTTAGCTCACTTTGGCTTTGCCAAAGTGTCTGTTAACCTGGTTCTGGGAACTCCCAAGGCTAGATTGGAGCACATAATCGCTTTGGCTTTGGGCCTGGCCCAAGTATGGGGAAGCCTGCCATGAATCGGTTCGGTTTCATCCGATAACGTATGTTCTGTTCATCTCACAGGGCCTATGCAACCAGGAGGAAGAAGTTGGCAAGATCACTCTCACCCGGGAGCTGGATTGTTATCTTCCCCATATGGGACAGTCAATGCTCCTTGTGAATGCCGATGGTTAGGGAATTTGGCCAAGAGCTTCTTTAGCACGGTGACGATTATCAGCCTGGGGCTTGTGGGCTTACCAGGGAGTTTCTGAAACAAGAGCCTGGCGAAGGGAATAAGTCTCACGTGTAGCAATACGGATTTGCTATGAAATACGGTACTCAGGAATTGGAAATTAAGCTTCCCCCACTATCTGCCTGGAGTTCTGTATAATAGTCAGCATGGAAGGTTGTTATATGTCCCATAAGAGACTATGGAATGCGCTTAGAGGAGTGCTCATAGCACTTGCACTTATGGCTACAAGCGCCGCATTTGAGGTGACAGCGCAAAGCACATCCTTTGTTACTCGCTGGGATACAGATGCTTACGGCAATGTAGAGACGGCAGGAAATCAGATAAGACTCCCCCTGAGCTCGAGCGGCACCTATGACT